>Ga0209597_1000257_pt1 | contig 35264 bp, 31 predicted proteins | sample M_140625_MF_Meta_FD_187316 | JGI IMG/M metagenome (GOLD analysis project Ga0209597, IMG submission 187316) | Freshwater microbial communities from Lake Montjoie, Canada to study carbon cycling - M_140625_MF_MetaG (SPAdes) (version 2) | ecosystem: Environmental > Aquatic > Freshwater > Lake... | reverse complement strand
TTACTGGCCACAATGCGGGCGGCAACGCGCTTCATGCCCTCGGCATCGGCGACGCTAGAGCCGCCATATTTCTGAACAATTAGTCCCATACGGGCAAGTTTGAACTATGAGTAGCCACTCTTGCCACCGATAAAGGGTATATCTCAAATAATGATACGGACACTCATCCAGATATTGAGATAGTCAGGCTAAATTGTGCGACGGCCCTCAAATGCGCGACCCAAGGTGACTTCATCGGCATATTCCAGATCGCCGCCAACGGGCAGACCGCTAGCTAAGCGCGAAACTTTCATGTCGTATGGGGCTAGCGCGCGAGCTAAATAGGTAGCCGTGGCTTCGCCTTCAAGGTTGGGGTCAGTTGCCAAAATAACTTCAGTCACGGTGTTATCGGCCAAGCGCTCAAATAATTCGCGAATACGTAATTGCTCTGGGCCAATGCCATCGATCGGACTAATTGCCCCTCCGAGCACATGATAAGTACCGCGGAATTCGCGAGTGCGCTCAATTGCGATTACATCTTTACTCTCTTCAACGACACAAATTGCGGTGCGATCACGACGCGGGTCGCGGCAGATTCGGCATTGCTCTTCTTCAGAAACGTTGCCGCATTCGGTGCAGAACTTAACCCGCTCTTTAACGGTGCGAATTGATTCAACTAGCGCAACTGCGACTTCGGGTTCAGATTGCAGAATATGAAAAGCAATTCGTTGCGCACTCTTTGGGCCAATGCCGGGCAAGCGACCAAGTGCGTCAATTAAATCTTGAATGGCACCTTCATACATTCCGGTGCTCATCTATCGTCCTTCACAATCTTGGCGCCAAGTTCGCGCGCAAGTAGTTCGGGGCCAGAGAGTTGATTTTTGTCCGTTGGTGATTCATCAACGCGCACAGCGCGAGCAGCTGGCGTATTGGTATCAATCGAGGAATCAACGATTACTTCAATCTTTTTATCAACGCCAACTACGTCAACAAATGCTTGTCGCAGAATGACATCAGATTCAGAACGCAGGAATGAATCACGCGCACCAGGATTAACAATGCCAATCGTAATTGAGTTCTCATCCATTGAAACAATCTGTGCGCTGGCACTGAGCAGTGACCAAGTAAGGCGGCGCTTCTTCTTAACTTCTTCAATTACATCGGGCCAAATTCTGCGCAGGCCCGTTACATCGATTGTGGAATTATTCGCTACAGGTTCGGCTGTTTTAATCGGATCCGACGATTTGGGAAGAGCTTTTGGTTCCGCTAATTTTTCCGGAGCCGCTGATTCGGGAAGTGCTTTTTTAGAATCAGCTTTCTCCGATAAATTAGCTGCCACTGCAGGAGTTGATGTAACGGCGGGGGTAGGGATGGAAATTGAATCGGCGCGCTCGAGGCGTTCGATGCGGCTAAGTAACCCGCGCTCGCTGGTGTCGCCACCAGGCAACAAGATGCGGCCGCAGATGAGTTCGAGAATTAAACGTGGGGCAGTGGCGCCGCGCATTTGGGTAAGACCTTCGGCGGCAATATCAGCTGCGCGCGAAAGGTTTGCCGCTCCAATTTGATTGGCTTGGGTGCGCATACGTTCGATTTGATCTTCAGGTAAGTCGCGCAAAATTGAATTGGCATTAGTTTGTTGTAGCGCATCGACGATCATTAAATCGCGTAGGCGTTCAAGGAAATCGCTGGTGAAGCGACGAGGGTCATGGCCCGATTCGATTACGCGATCGACAGTCTTAAATAGTGAAGCACCATCACGAGCAGCTAGTGCGTCAATGGCATCATCTAGAAGCGCGCCATCGGTGAAACCGAGAAGTTGAATTGCGATTTCATAGGAAACGCCTTCAGAACCAGCACCAGCTAATAGTTGGCCAAGAATAGAAAGTGCGTCACGAACTGATCCACCTGATGCACGAACAACTAATGGCAATACGCCTTTAGCGACTTTTACACCTTCGGCATTACAAATCTTTTCTAAGTGCGCAACCAAGATTCCGGGTGGAACTAAACGGAATGGATAATGGTGAGTTCGTGAACGAATGGTTGAAATTAACTTTTCTGGTTCAGTTGTCGCAAAAATGAAAATAACGTGGGGAGGCGGTTCTTCCACAACTTTAAGTAGTGCATTCGCCGCACCAGTTCCGAGTTGATGTGCTTCATCAATAATATAAATCTTGTAACGAGACTGCACTGGTGCGAAGAATGCTTTATCGCGCAAGTCGCGAGCATCATCTACTAAACCATGTGTAGCAGCATCAATTTCAATTACATCAAGTGAGCCCGGGCCATTGGCAACTAAATCTTTACAAGATTGACACTCACCGCATGGTGTTGGAGTTGGGCCTTCGACGCAATTAAGTGAACGCGCCATGATTCGAGCTGATGAAGTTTTTCCGCAACCACGTGGTCCACTAAATAAATATGCGTGATGTGTGCGATCGCCAGAGAGCGCGTTCGACAATGGAACAGTTACATGTTCTTGCCCAATGACATCAGCGAAAACCGATGGGCGGTACTTGCGATACAAAGCTAGTGACATCGCTTGTGATCTCCGCTCTTCCTACTCATCGGTGCCAAACAATAATTGAAGGGATCCCTCGCGCACCCGTCAGAGCACGCCTACCCTTGCTGTATTCCTACCCTGGGGGAGTTCGGACGCGATAACGTCGCGCGAGGGATCTGGTCTAAGCATAGTTATTGCTACCGATAGAGTTCACCTGCTGATTAGGTCTGAGCCAGGTTTTACGCTCAGTTTGGGCCAAATTTGCGCGGGAGGATTCGCATAGCGGCCGAGTGCGCACGCTTGGAAAGCGTGTATAGGGCAACCTATCGAGGGTTCAAATCCCTCATCCTCCGCTCACCAGTTCGGCCGGTTACCACTGAACAATCTGGTTGTCTTCCCACAGAACTCCAGTGGTATCGCCTGGGTTAAATTCTCTAGTTGCTAGCCAAAGTGCAGTTGCTGCGCCTTCTTCTGCGCTACGCGGTGCATCAGGGCCACCCATGTCGGTGCGGGAATGATTTGGGCAAACGGCATCAACTAAAACTCCGCGGGCACCCAAACCAGTTTCATGTGCAAGGTTTCGCACCAGCGCATTAACGCCAGCCTTACTAATTCGATAAGGCGCAAGGCCGCCAGCATTTCCAGGGCCAGACATTCGACCTAAGCAAGCAGAGTAAATAATGATGCGACCATTGCGGGCTTCCACCATGGCGGGCACTAGGCCATTAACAATTGTGAAAACGGAATCTAAATTAATGGACATCACGCGACGCCATTCGGCATCAGTTGTCTTTAGCGTCTTAGACATCTTTTCGCTCATGACACCATGGGCCAGAATCATGATTTCGGGGGCAGGTTGTTGCTGCGCAATTAGTTCAACGGTTTTGCGAGTAGCTGACTGATCTTCTAAGTCAACGGCATATGTAGTGAACTTTTGATTCGGATATTGGGATTGCAGTATTTGCTGAGCAAGTGATAAACGATCTGAGTCCTTTGCGATCATCACGATGTCATGACCAAGCGCAGCTAAAGATTTGACGTTTTCAAAACCCAAACCTCTGCTTGCGCCGGTGATCACTGCTAGAGCCATGGGCAAAGCCTGCCTCAGATTGCCAGAAATTGCTGGTTGAAATAGGTGTATCAATTCGCTTCCTTGCGTAAAGTATTGACCTATGGCAACTAAAGATCGCAGTGGATACTTAACTTGGAAGCACGGTCGAACTTGGTTTCGCGTAATCGGAGACCTTAGAAATGGCCAGATTCCAATAGTTGTAATGCATGGTGGGCCAGGCGGAACACATGGACTTGTTCTATCTATGGCAAAATTACTTAACGCATCAGGTCGCCCCGTAATTGTTTATGACCAACTGGGCTGCGGTAAATCAACTGCGCTTAAAGCAAAGCCGGATAGTTTTTGGACAATTGAGCTTTTCGAAGAAGAGCTAAGTCGATTAATCAAGCATCTTAAGATCGAGAATCGCTACCTGCTCGCAGGTTCATCTTGGGGCGGAATGCTTGCGTTGAACTACGCAGTGAAGAGACCTAAAGGGCTTAAAGGTCTAATTATTGCTAACTCACTTCCTTCTAGTCGCATGTGGGTGCGCGAGACTCGCAAGCTTGTTTCAAAGATGCCACCAAAACATCGCAATGCGATTTATAAATACGAGAAGCTAGAGAAATACAAAGCTAGGGAATATCTAGCTGCCAACGTTGAATTTGCTAAGCGCCATATCCGGCAGATTCCGCAACTCACTGACATGGCACAAAAGCCCAAATTTGGAATTCACGTTTACGAAGCGATGTGGGGACCAACTGAATTTACCGTTCGTGGAACGCTAAAAGATTGGTCGGTTGAAAAAGAGCTTCATCGCATTAATGTGCCAACTTTTTTCATCAACGGCGAGAAAGATGAAGCAACCCCGGTTATGCATCGCTTCATGAAAGCGCGCGTTAAAGGTTCGCAGTACCACTGCATCAAGGGTGCTTCACATTCTGCTCCGTCTGAAGCACCTCTTGAATGGATGCAGGTAACCGAGAAGTGGTTAGTCAGTAAGAAGCTTTAAACAGGGGTTCCAAATGTGATACCACTATGGTATCATTTATACATGGCAATGACATTACGACTGTCCGATAAGCAAAGTGCTGCATTAAAAAAGGTTGCCGAGAATGAGGGAACTTCTATGCATGAAGTTGCACTAACGGCAATTGATGAATACATCTCAAAGCGTCAGAAAAGATTAAAGGACGCGATTAATCGAATAGCAACGGAAGATGCTGAACTTCTCGATCGTTTATCTAAGTAATGGCGATCGACTTCCTCGATATTCACGACTTACTAGAAATTGCTGAAGCCTTAATTCCAAAACTAAAAGTTAGAGATTTGGGCTTATTAGAAGCTGCAGTCGCTAGACCTCAAACCACAGTATTTGGCAAAGATGCCTATGAAAGTTTTGAGTTCAAGGCAGCTTCGCTCATGCATTCAATTGCTCGAAATCATCCGCTTATTGATGGAAATAAACGCCTGGCTTGGGCAGCAACTAGAACTTTTTGCTTGCTAAATGGTTACGACATCTACAACGACGTTGATTCGGCTGAGCGGATCGTTTTAGATGTAGCTACTGGAAAATTAGATGTTCCTGAAATTGCAACCGCACTTGAGATCCGTAAAGGGAAATAGAGAACTTCGCATTTCTGCTAGTTAAATCTGCACGCCGATGTATTTAGTTTGCAGGAACTCATGAATTCCATCGAAGCCACCTTCGTGAACAATTTTCATCTCGTCCGAAAGGATGACTGTGGATAACTTATTCGAGTACCCGTTCTTTATTGTCAGTCTAAGGCATGAGAAAATTCAAATTAGTCACAGTTTTTACAATAATTGCAATCTCAATTGCCATGTTCACCGGTCCCGTTAATTCAAGTGCAACGACGGCTAAGTCGCCTTGTCGCATAGAAGTGAGCATTGCTCATATTTCCAAAGATATCTTGGCTAAAACGGGCCGAAGAGCCGTAAAAGTAGACGCATTTTCAAAATGTAATGTTACTCAAAGTAAAGTCACTTTAACGGTAGAGCTTTGGAAAGTAGGCGAAATTGGCAATCACTTTTTGACTTTAAGAGTTAAAAGGAGCCCAGGAATTACTATGCCAGGGCGTCATGTTGAAAATTTCGCTACTTTTGTATTCTGCAAGGATCGCATTTTGACTAATTATTTTGGCGTTGCATACTCAAAAGCATTTATCGCGGGAAAATGGCAATTTGCCCATCATGTGCTTTCCCGAAAAATAATACCCATCCACTGCGGTACTTGAGATACTCTCTTTCTATGGATTCCTTTGAGAGTTTTTTAACTCCAGAACAACTTATTAGAGAATCAGAAGTACTGTCTGAGTGTTGTAGGTTGATGTTGGAAGAACGTTTAAGGTATGAAAATCAGGCAGAGATTTTACTTGAGACAGGGTCTTTCTCTCGAGTAAATGGTGACTACTCTTTAAAATACAAAATGAAAGATGACCGTTTTGTCTGGCATGCCAAGCCATTTTCACCAAATGAGAATAGTTACTCCAGCGAAGTGCCTATTCCGGAAGCCATGGTTGATAAAATTGAAACCTTGATTGAGTTTTTTGCCCAAAGCGAAGCTGGATTTATTAGTTAGATCTGCACGCCGATGTATTTGGTTTGCAGGAACTCATGAATTCCATCGAAGCCACCTTCGCGACCTAAACCAGATTGCTTAACGCCACCGAATGGGGCAGCTGGGTCAGAAATTACGCCCTTGTTAATCGCGACCATTCCAGATTCCATCGCCTCTGCTGTGCGCAGTGCGCGAGCTAAGTCGCTTGAAAATACATAACTAATAAGCCCGAACTCAGTGTCATTCGCTAGCGCGATTCCCTCAGCATCGGTATCGAAGATAACGACTGGGGCTACTGGGCCAAAGATTTCGTGCTTCAAAATTGGGTTGTCTTTAGCCACTGAAAGCACGGTTGCTGGGTAGAAAGCACCTACGCCATCGGGGGTTTTACCGCCGGTTTCGACCTTGGCACCAGCTGCGATTGATTGATCAACTAACTCAGCGATCTTGTTGCGCTCTTTGATTGAAACGCTGGCACCTAGCGTTGTTGTGGCATCAGTGCCGCGGCCAACAACGAAAGCTGACATTGATTTAGTAAGTTCGGTAATAAATTTTTCGGCGATTGGTCTTTGCACATAAATGCGATTAGCTGAAGTACAAGCAGCTCCACCATTGCGCATCTTGGCCAATAACAATTGTGGAATTGTGACCGCAAGGTCGGCGTCATCGTGCACGATAACTTGGGCGTTTCCACCAAGTTCCATTGAACAACGAATTACATTATCGGCAGCTTCTTTAAGTAGCACGCGACCAACTTCAGTTGAGCCAGTGAAAGATAAATTCTTAACTCGTGGGTCATGCAACATCTTGGAAATTGCTGGACCAGTTTTTTCAGGAATAACTAAATTTAAAACACCCTTAGGCAATCCAGCGCGTTCCAAAATATCAACGATGTGCATCGCAGTAAGTGGTGTCTCGGTTGCTGGTTTCAAAATCATGGTGCAGCCAGCAGCAATCGCTGGACCAATTTTGCGAGTTGCCATTCCGGCTGGGAAATTCCAAGGCGTAATTAAAATTGATAAACCGATTGGTTGATGGGTAACTAAAATTCGTTTGTCACCACTTGGCGACATGCGGAAATCACCTGGCGTGCGAACCGTTTCTTCAGCAAACCAACGGAAAAATTCCGCAGCATATGCCGCTTCACCGCGAGCATCAGGCATTGCTTTGCCGTTTTCGCGGGAAATTAACGTTGCGATCTCTTCGATTTCAGCAGTCATGATTTCAAATGATTTGCGCAAAATTTCTGAACGGAATCGTGGCGCAGTTGCAGCCCACTCAACAGCTACGGCATCGGCAGCAGCAATCGCAGCCTCGCATTGCGCATCATCGGCAATCGCAACTTGGGCAATTACTGAACCATCGCTGGGGTCAGTTACGGCAACCGTGCTTGCACCCGGCACCCACTGGCCATTTATGTAGAGTTGTGTGCGCATAAGCAGAGCATAACAATCTAAGATAGAGCCTCTAACAAGGAGTAAAAGTGCCTAAGTCTTGGACTGATGGAGCCCCAGCCCCGGTTGCGCTTCAGGATCATGCGCATCTGCGCGACCCGTTGACCTACAAGATCAAGAAGTGGTTCTTGGGTGGTGCGCTAAACCGCCACTCGCTAGATCACCAACGCTTAAAGAAGCGTTACGCCCTCGGCATTTTGTCTTCAGACTGTATCTCCTCTTCGGCTTATGGTTCAGAACAAATTTTGATCGCGTTGCTGCCAGCTTTCGGTTTAGCTGCCTTCACAATTTTAATGCCGATGACTGGAATTGTTTTAGCAATTTTAGTTTTGATCACGCTTTCTTATCGAAATGTTATTCAGGTTTACACTAAAACTGGTGGCGCCTACGTCGTATCGCGTGACAACTTCGGTCCAGTAGTAGCGCAAATAGCAGCCGTTGCGCTGATGCTGGATTACATCGTTACTTTGGCTATTCAAAGCGCCGCTGGTGTGGCTGCGATCATTTCAACATTTCCGGAACTTGAGCCGTACAAAATGCATATGATTTTTGCGATCATTGCGTTCCTGACTTTTGGAAATTTACGCGGCGTCAAAGAAGCAGGTAAAGCTTTCGCGTTACCTACCTATTTATTCCTGGGCGCGATGTTGATTGTGTTTACATGTGGTCTCTATCGATACTTCACTGGCACTTTGCCATTACTGGAAACTAACCTACCTGGCGCAGTTGAAGTTGGTCAGCCTAGTAGCTTGCTAACAGGTGCTGCGATATTTATTTTGCTTCGCGCATTTGCCAACGGTGGTTCATCATTAACTGGCCTCGAAGCAATCTCTGATGGTGTTGCGCTATTCAAAGCACCCGAAGCAGATAACGCAAAGCGCACTTTGGTAATCATGAGCACGCTACTTGGAACACTGGTACTTGGTGTTTCTTGGTTTGCTCATCAAATTCACGCAATGCCTTACGAATCCGGAACCCCAACTGTTATTTCGCAAATCGCAAAGGCCGCAGTTGGAACCGGAGTATTTGGTCAGGGCATGTTTATTATGGTTCAGCTCGCAACGATGTTAATTCTCTTCGCTGGTGCTAACACCACATATAGTGCGTTTCCATTGCTATGTAACTTTGTGGCCTCCGATGGTTATTTGCCTCGCCAATTAAGCAAGCGTGGGCACCGATTAGCGTTTTCTAACGGAATTCTGCTGCTCGCCGGCGGTGGATTACTGCTCGCGTTTATGACTGCGGGTTCGGTAGAGCACCTAGTGGCCTTCTACGCACTCGGCGTATTTACCGGGTTCACGTTGGCTGGTTTTGGAATGGCAAAGCACGCTCGCAAGAATAAGGGCGAAGGCTGGAAAGTTAAATTTGTAATCAATGGCCTAGCCGGTTCGGTGTCATCAATAATCGTAATTATTTTCTCGGTTGTTAAATTTACTGAAGGCGCCTGGATAGTTTTGGTAATCGCACCGATTGCAGTTCTTTCGTTCTTGCGCTTACGTCGTCAATACACAGCCGAGCAAAAAGCGCTAACCGTAAAGAGTGAGCAGCAACGCGCAACTTCAATTACTCGCCACGACGTAACAGTTTTAGTTGATTCAGTAGATTTAGCAACAATTAGCGTTGTTCGATATGCCCGCACCTTAAATGCCCGAAAGATTTCCGCAGTGCACTTTGTCATCGATGATCGTCGTGCTGCAGATATTCAAGCGGCATGGGCGGCTTCTGATGCCGTTGACGACGTCGAACTTGAACTTATCGATTGCCCTGATCGTCGCTTACCTAACGCTGCACTCGATTATGCAATTCGTATGACTGAACAAGCAGATGTTGAATTAACTCTATTGTTGCCTCGTCGTTCATACTCAGGTGTACTTGGTCGTTTATTACACGATCAAACCGCGGAAGATATTGCTGCTCCAATCTCGCAACTATCACGTGTAGTTGCAACGATTATGCCTTTTGATGTTTCTAAAATGATTTCTGGTAAATCACTGGTTATTGAAAATCACAAACACGATTCTCTCGTTGCTCCTAAACCAGTTTCCGTTAAAACTAATTCTCAGCCTGTAGTTACGCAATCAGCTGAACCGGTAAGTCACTACGCCGAAAATATGACACCGATCGGAAATATTACTTGGCGAAAACGCGCACATATCCAGGGTCGCGTAACTTCTATTCGTACAGCGCCTAGTGGCTCTGCGCCGGTAATAAATGTTGAGGTTTGGGATGAAACTGGTGGTGTAACGCTTCAGTTCCTGGGCCGTCGCGAAATCCGTGGCCTTGATATTGGAATCGAACTTCGCGCTGAAGGAATGGTTGCTGACAACGAAGGCAAAATGACTATTTTGAATCCTTCGTACGAACTACTTAAATAGCGCTTATCTAAATAAATATGGCGGTGGCGGTGGGATTTGAACCCACGGTTGAGTTTCCCCAACACACGCTTTCGAGGCGTGCTCTTTTGGCCGCTCAGACACGCCACCGTAGGTGACGATACCCCAAATTATTGCTGTCGAAAAAAGTTAGTTAGTAGTTCAGCGCATTCCGCTTCCAGCACACCGCCAACAACTTCCATTTTATGAATAGCACGCGGGTCACGCAGAACATCCCAAACCGAACCAACCGCACCAGCCTTTTCATCCCACGCACCAAAAACTAAAGTGTTTATTCGCGATTGTGCAATAGCTCCTGCACACATCGCACAAGGTTCGAGAGTTACAACTAATTTGCAGTCATCTAATCGCCAAGTTCCTAACTTTTGTGCCGCTCGGCGTATCGCCACGATCTCGGCATGTGCTGTTGGGTCTTGATGTGCTTCGCGTTCGTTATATCCAGTTGAAATTATATTATTTTCAGAGTCAACAATTAGCGCACCCACAGGTACGTCATCAGTTTTAAGTGCGCTTTGAGCAATATCAATTGCTGAACGCATTAAGTCTTGATGAATCAAAGTTCTAGTAGCTCCGCAAACTGACTGCCAAAACCTAATCGCTTAGCAATAGCTTCTAATTGTTCATCTGGAAATAGTTCATTGTCATCACAAAGTGCAAGAAGTTCCATGTGTGACATTCCAAGATCGGCAAAAATATCTTTATTGCCAGCGGGTAGCGGTTCATCTTCATCAGTTGGTTGATCAAGATCTGCTATCTCAAGAAATTCTTCAGCAACTTCGTAATCGAGTGCACATGAGATATCACTTAAGAACATATAAATATGGGTACCTAATACTCGAATTAAAATGAAAAACTCTTCATCAATTGAAATTAAGGCAACTGCGCCGCCATTTGTTTGTTGTGATTTGAGACGATCAATGATTGCTGGTAGGTCTTGGGCATCAGGCAGATTAGCAAGCGTCCAACGGCCGTCTTCATGCCAAGCTTCAACGGCGATATCGACTTCATTAATGAGTTCAGTCACTTTCCCACCCCTCACCGCATCGCCACGAAGGGACTCTCAAAGAGCCCCAGTACGGACATAGTGGCACTTTTTTATGCGGAAAGAAACCCCTGTATGGTTTGCGTTATGAAAGTTCACGTAGCAAATCACCCACTTATTTCGCATAAATTAACGATTCTGCGTAATCAGGAAACTGATTCACCTACTTTCCGACACTTAGTCGAAGAACTTGTAACACTGCTGGCCTACGAAGCCACTCGCGATGTTCGCACGCAAGAAGTTGAAATTACAACACCGGTAACAAAAACCACTGGTATAAAAATGGCATCGCCAGCCCCGGTTGTTGTTCCGATTCTGCGTGCTGGGCTTGGAATGCTAGAAGGCATGGTTAAGTTGCTACCGACCGCCCAAGTTGGTTTCCTCGGAATGGTGCGCGATGAAAAGACTTTACAAGCCAGTACATATGCAAATCGCTTGCCGGAAGATCTAACTGGTCGCCAAGTATTTGTGCTTGATCCTATGTTGGCAACAGGTGGAACTTTGGTTGCTGCATTTAACTTTTTGATTGAGCGCGGTGCATCTGACATAACTGCAGTTTGTATCCTGGCAGCACCTGAAGGCATCAAAATTGTTGAAGATGCATTCAAAGATTCCAAGATTGATATTAAGTTAGTAACTGGCGCTCTCGATGAAAAACTAAACGAACATGGTTACATCGTTCCTGGTCTGGGCGACGCTGGAGATCGTTTGTATGGTGTCGTCTAAATGGCAAGTACCAGTCCTGGTTATGGCATCACGATCCGAGTTGAAGGACATCCTGATTCACAACCGGTAGCTGCAATCACGGCCGTGATTAGCGGGGCCGGTGCAACAATTACGGCACTCGATGTTGTCGAATCGCTCTTAGATAGAGTGGTAATTGACATTACTTGCGATGCGATCGATCAAGAACATGCTGACGTAATTACGAATTCGATTTCCACGCACCCAGATTTAACTGTTCGCAAAGTTTCAGATCGCACCTTTTTGTTACACCTAGGTGGCAAAATTGAAATTCAATCAAAGGTGCCGCTAAAGACGCGCGATGATCTTTCCCGTGCCTACACCCCTGGTGTAGCGCGTATTTGCCAGGCAATTGTTGATGATCCAGCTGACGCCAGGCGCTTAACTATTAAGCGCAATACCGTAGCTGTAGTCACTGATGGTTCAGCAGTATTGGGCCTTGGCAATATTGGTCCTGCTGCGGCGCTACCGGTTATGGAAGGTAAAGCCGCACTCTTTAAGCGCTTTGCTGATGTTGATGCCTGGCCAGTTTGTTTAGATACTCAAGATGTTGATGAGATTGTGCGCACGGTGCAGTTAATTGCGCCGGTTTATGGCGGTATCAACTTAGAAGATATCTCAGCGCCACGTTGTTTTGAAGTTGAAGCGCGGCTACGCGAACTGCTTGATATTCCAGTTTTCCATGATGATCAACACGGAACTGCAATTGTTGTTTTAGCTGCGCTTCGTAATTCTTTAAAACTAGTTAAGAAAGATCTCTCACAAGTGAAAATAATCATGAGTGGTGCTGGTGCCGCCGGCACTGCGATTGCTCGATTACTAACTAAGAGCGGTGCTACAAACATTATTGCCTTTGATAAAGATGGAGTTATTTGTAGAGAGACTAAAGCTGATCATGACCCTATGCGTCAATGGTTTGTTGATAACTGCAATCCAAGTAATTTCAATGGCAACATCCATAGCGCTATGGACAATGCTGATGTTTTCATTGGTGTTAGTGCACCAAATGTTTTGGTCGAATCAGATGTTGCTTCAATGGCAACTGGCTCGATCGTTTTCGCACTAGCTAATCCAGACCCTGAGATTGACCCTGTAATTGCGCGTAAGTACGCAGCAGTGGTTGCTACTGGTCGCAGTGATCAACCAAATCAAATTAATAACGTTCTAGCGTTTCCAGGAATCTTTCGAGGACTTCTTGATGCGAATGCTCACAAGATCACCGACACTTTATTAATTGCTGCAGCTGAAGCTATTGCTGATTGTGTGAGTCCATCGCAATTAAACGCCTCTTTCATTGTTCCTAGCGTTTTTGATCCGCAAGTAGTTACAGCAGTCGCTGCGGCGGTAAAGAAGAGCTGTTGATGGATTTCGCCGCATCTTTTGACGCTCAATTAGCGCCTTTAGCGCCATTTTTGATCTACTTAATAGCTGCAGTGTTTGTCTTTGTCGAGACTGCTGTCATATTTGCATTCTTTATGCCAGGCGATTCGTTGCTATTTAGTGTCGGGTTGGTAGCCGCTACACATAACGATGTAAACATAGTCATACTTTGTACCGTTATTTTTGCTGCGGCTTTCTTTGGCGATCAAGTTGGCTTCGTGTTGGGTCGAGTTATTGGGCGCCCATATTTAGATAAGCGCACTAGCCCACGAATTCAATCAATGATTAAGAAGTCTGAAGAATTTTATGAGCGTACCGGTTGGTGGGCTGTTGTGGCCGCGCGATTTTTCCCTTGGATTCGCAGCTTTGTGCCCCCAATAGCCGGTGCTTCCAAAATGAATTACTACAAGTTCTTATCGGCCAATACCTTAGGCGGTTTGCTTTGGGGTGTTGGAATAACACTGACCGGATATTACGCAGCAACTATTCCTTGGGTTAAAACCTCAAGTTATGCAATCGCTGCTTTCTTTATTTTAGGTTCGTTGGTTTCCGGATTCGTGAACTACCTACGCCACCGGCGATAACACCAAAGTAAGTCATCACAATTCCAGTTACTAAATAAGCACTCACATTCACACCATTGGTTGGTGAAATTAAATCAATTACCAGCGAACCGACTAGTTGGCCACCAACACTAAAGAGTGTGAAGGTGAGAACTCCTAAGTGCTGAACAATCGTTGAAGTGAAGGCAATATAAATTACACCAATCACGCCGCCGGTATAAATCCACCATGGGCCTGCTGGTAGCGGCGCCAATTCGGACCAATTAGCAATAACTGCGATGACCAAGAGAATTACCAAGAAACTTGTACCCATAATGAAATTTAGGAGAGATGTTGTGAAGCTCTGTTTAGAGTGTTCGTTAATCTGGCCATTAAGTGCTCTCTGCACTCCAACGATGGCACCAGCTAAAACCCCGAAAAATACGGCCCACATTGATAGATCTTTGGCATCGATGCGATCCCAAACTGAAACTAGGACTGCCAAAACAGTCAAAGCTGCTGCCGCAATTCGGCGCCCAGAGATTAACTTTTTACCGCCTCCGGTTAAGCCAATTCGATCAACATATAACGACATCGCAGTCTGGCCTGCAATGGATGCAACTGAATAAATTGCCACACCGATAATTGGTACAACTTGAGTTTGGAATGCCACAAAAGTTCCACCTAGTGCGCCAGCAAATAACCGCCAACGCGGGATCTCTTTCGCTACGACTGCCGCGCGAAGATTTGTGATTCCTTCTTTTATTCCCTTATGAAAAAGTGAAATCACCGCAATGATTATCAGGCCAGAACCAAAAGAGACTAGCGCAGCCTCAAGCCCATTATTAAGGCGATGCGAAAGTTCACCATTCGCGCGCGCCTGAAGCGCGATCATTAAACCTGATAGTGCTGCTAATAAGTCGAGGCGCATTACTTATGTGTGCCGTGAAACTCACGCTTATCAGCGATCCAATCCATTAGCGCGAATAAAACTCCAGATGCCACAAATGTTAAATGAATTACTAAACGCCATTTAGTGCCGCCGCCTACATGATCTTGCCCAGCAAGTTCAATGAAGTCTTTCAATAGTTCGATTACCGAAATAGCTACTAGTGAACCAATTAACTTGATTTTCAGCCCTGAGAAATCAATGGTTCCCATCCAGTGTGGGCGATCTTTCGATTCGGCAGCTACGTCAATACGCGAGACAAAGTTTTCGTAGCCAGCAAAAATTACCATCAAAATCAAATTAGCTAGCAGGGTTAGATCCAACAGTGCTAAGAGATCAAGTGTAAATGTCTGTGCTGTTGCCTCTCCTATATGTAATGCCAGGTGATAGAACTCGATAATAAAGCGCCAGCAGAGTAGGACTAAAGCGCCCACCAAGCCTAGGTAGAGCGGGGCTAATAAGAAGCGGGCACGGAATAAGGTAACTTCGATGGCATGTGTTAATTTACTCATAGCAAAAGTTTAACTAATTTTGGCAATAAAAAAGGGTGGCTCACTGTGAGCCACCCTTTTTTACTATTAACTGTTACTTAAATACATCATCCCAGCTTGAGATTGTCATTAAGTAATATGCGCCACCTTCGATAGCATTTTTGTCAGCAGCAGCCTTGGAAGCTTTTGACTTCCACGCAATATCTGGACGAGCTGTCATGACGCCGGTTGTGTGAATTTGGGTGTTGAACAAGAAGTACTGGTTTGTATCGCCTTTTCGGGCAAACAATGAAGTCGCATCAATGATTCCGGAAGATTCTTCATCCTGAGTCATGAACTTAGCGGCACCAGGTGCGAAATACTCCTTGTTGAACTCTGCGATTACAGATAGCTTCGCATCGCTAACTCGGAACGCCACGATACGAGATACGTGTCCGTTGTTACCTGGATCTTCCTGAATGATTACGACACCATTTTCAGTAACGGCTAGATTGTCTGGCTTGCTTAAGTAAGGTGCTTCAGATCCATCAAGTAGCAACTCTAACTTTGCGCCCTTGTCAGGGTTCTGACCATCAGCAAAAGTTAGACGCCATAGCGCTCCGCCATCGCGTGAGAATGTTGGCTCAGCAGGATTTGGCGCAGTAGCTCCTTTATCTTTATTTGATTCAGTTGTGATGAAGTAGAACACGTTTGGGTTAGTTGGATCCCATTCGCCATCTTCAACACGTGTCATCTCAGTACCTTGAGCTGCGTGATCTTTCTGCTGGTCTGCCATATTTGCATTCCAGATTGTCTTGTTGAAAGTAACGTCTACTGCCTTGTTCTTGCCGTACTTGGCGCGGAAAGCATTGTCGTTAGCGATCTCTGGGATGCTAAGAACGTAAGGTGTTCCGTTAGTTAGGCCAGCCTTGTCGGCAAAAGTACCTGTTGTGGTCTTCTTTCCAACATACATGAATAGCTGTGAATCAGTTGCTGAACCATCTTCATTGCCCATAACAACTGTGTTGTAGCCTGGCTTTAGATTTGGCATCAAGTTTTCCCATGAAGCTAAACCAACGCGAGGAAGTTGAATTCCGTTTCCATCCATATCGAATGCAAAGCCACGTCCATATCCACTGTCGCCATCTTCTTCGCCACTTAGAAATATTGGACCGTCATATCCGTAAGTAGTAGCACCAACAGTGAAGGACAACATTCCCGCCTGCACAAGTGTTGCTGAACAGAAACGACTGATATTCCAGTCCATTCCTTTTGTGGTTCCAGCTGGTGCGCCGCCGATAGGGGTATTTGTATATTCGCCAGTGTTGTAGTTGTAGTAGCTAATCTTCTTGATGAAATCTGAGGCGCTGGTGATTACCTTAGATGCAGGTGAAACGTTGAACTTTGTGATTGATACGCCCCACTGAGATGAATCAGACTTTGAAAGCTGTGCGAGTGGGCTATATGAAGGAATCTCGTGAACTGAAAGAAGTGAAATTCCACCATTTTCGTTCTTATATGCACCCATGCCATCTGGGATACCGCGCACTACAGTGCCAGTTTTCAGATCGCCAGCGTAAGCCAAAGGCTTGATTGTTACCGCTGAATTAGTAGCAAGAATGTATTCTGGTTTAGCAAGTGCTGAAACCGCAATATTTACTGATGTTCCAAGGGCTGCAATGCCAACAACGGCTGCAACTTTGTAGCGAAGTTTCATATGTAACCTTTTCTGTGCTCACATGTAAGTCAATATGACTCGAGCGAAAGTTACTTTGTCGCACCGTAATACAGCGCCAATAGAAAGTGAACAACTAGCGAATCGAAGTGGAACTAATTAGCGAGAATCTCGGTAGTCACTAGCCATTCATCTTCACGTAACCCTTTATCTATTTTCAAGTTTTCTAGCTCATTTGCTATCTCAATGAGGCGCTCGGCGTTGAATTCACATTGTTCTTGTTCAACTAACAGGGCGGCAATCTTTTCCTCTAACTTGGCGATTTGCCGCTCGATACGTGCTAAATCTTTCTTTGCTTGGCGCTGTTCAGCGGCCGAGGATGTTGATTTATTTTCTTTCTTAGTTGAACTCCCTGAAATATCTTTCTCTCTTATTTCTAAATATTGATCAACTCCGCGTGGCAAATCAAGCAGCTTCTGATCACCAAGTAAGCCAACAAAACGATCACAGACCCGCTCTAGAAAATATCTATCGTGCGAAATAATAATTAGTGTGCCAGCATAGCTATCAAGTAAATCTTCTAACTCAGTCAAAATCTCGATATCAAAATCATTAGTTGGCTCATCCAGCATCAAAACGTTTGGGCTTTCCATTAACAATCTAGTTAGTTGCAGTCGGCGTTTTTCACCGCCAGATAAATCGCCAACTGGGGTCCACTGCGAATCGCGATCAAAACCTAGCCGCTCGCATAGTTGTGAAGCCGAAAGGGTGCGGCCTTTACCGAGTTCAATATGGGAAGCAACTTTTTCAACCGCTTCAAGTACTCGCCAAGTCGGATCAAGTTCAGCTAGATGCTGAGTTAAAAAAGCTGCTTTTACAGTCACGCCAGTAACTAATTTTCCAGCACTTGGTTGAATTTCACCAGCCAAAGTGCGCATTAAAGTGGTTTTACCGGCGCCGTTAATTCCAACAATGCCAATGCGATCGCCCGGACCTACATTCCAGTAGAGATCATCAATTAACTCTTTATCGCCAGCGCGAACTTGCAGATGATGTGCCTCATAAACAGTATTACCCAATCTATTTTGAGCAAATTTCAACAACTCAGTAGTGTCGCGCGGAGCTGGTTCGGCTGAAATCAATTCATTTGCCGCATCAACTCTAAATTTTGGTTTAGTTGTTCGTGCTGGCGCACCACGTCGTAACCAAGCTAGCTCTTTGCGAATTAGCATATTGCGGCGTTGATCTAGCACTGAAGCTTGGCGAGAACGCTCGGCTTTAGCTAAAACAAATGCGGAATAACCACCATCGTATTCCTCGACTTTTCCACCAACAACTTCCCAGGTGCGATCAGTAACTTCATCTAAAAACCAACGATCGTGCGTCACCACTGTTACGGCAATATTTTTACGATTCTTTAAATGATTTGCTAACCAGGCAACACCTTCAACATCTAAATGGTTAGTGGGTTCATCAAGCAGAATTAAATCAAGATCATCAATTAGTAACTTGGCTAACCCAACGCGTCTTCTTTCGCCACCAGATAGTGAAAGAAAAGTGCGTTCGAATAAATGATCATCAAAGCCACCAAATAGACCAGTAAAAACTTCGCGAACTCCGGCATCGCTAGCCCATTCGTGTTTTGCTTTATCACCCAGTACAACATCTCGCACGGTTGCGGCTTTATCAGCGACATCGACTTGATTAAGCATTCCAAGTTTTACCGAATTGCTTTTGGTTACACGACCTGAGTCTGGTTGCTCAATTCCGGCAATCAATTTCATTAAAGTGCTCTTGCCGGCACCGTTTCGGCCAACTATTCCGATGCGCTCGCCTTCAGCAACACCGAGAGATACGCCAACTAGTAATTGCTTGATATCAAAGGCTTTGTTGACGCTTTCGACGTTAACAAGATTGCGTGCCATAGGGGGAAAGCGTACCTTTACCGCATGAAGGTTACTGACCGAGAATATGCATTGGCACTTGATGCCGCAGACCCATTACGCCATTTCAAGGAACGTTATGTGATTACCGACCCAAATATGTGTTATCTAGATGGTAATTCGTTGGGCCGTTTGCCACACGACACTGTTGTGGCAGTTAATGATTTTCTAACTAAAGAATGGGGTCCAGAAGTTGTAAATGGCTGGAGTCATTGGGTTGATGAAGCTCAACCAACTGGCGACTTAATTGGTCGAGCGACTTTAGGCGCTGCTGCGGGTCAAGTTCTGGCTTGCGACACGACTTCAGTTAATTTCTACCAATTATGTTTAGCGGCGATTCATGCTCGTCCTGGCCGCAAAACAATTATTACCGATGCGGCTAACTTTCCAACCGATCGCTATATCCTCGATGGCATAGCTAAGCAATTTGGTTTGAACCTCGTAATTATCGATAACGAAGATCCCAAGATTTCCAAAAATGAGTTAGTCACAGTTGATGTATTAAAACCATATTTATCTGATGATGTTGCTTTAGTTACGCTACAGGTTATTCAATACCGGGCAGGTGCGCGTAACGATATTAAATCTTTGACTGATTTAGTTCGAAGTTTTGGTGCATTTCTTCTTTGGGATGCCAGCCACGCAGTTGGCGCAATTGAAATGAACTTTGATGCTAACGGTGTAGATATTGCAGTTGGTTGCACATATAAATACGGAAACTCTGGCCCAGGTGCACCAGCTTGGTTATATGTAAACAAGCGAGTGCAGGCTGAACTACAAGTTCCAATTCAAGGTTGGTTTTCGCAAGATGATCAATTTGGTATGGGGCCAGTGTTTGAACGTGCTGAAGGAATTCGTGGTTTCCAAATTGCCAGTCCTTCTTTGATCGGGTTGCGTTGCATTAAAAGCGCATTTTCAATAATTGAAGAAGCTGGCATAAATCAGATTTCACATAAGTGTGCTACCGGAACGCAAATGATGATCGAGCTATACGACGCTTGGTTAGCTGACCTTGGCTTCACACTGCTAACTTCACGAGATGCGACAGAACGTGGTGGTCATATTTCGATTGGGCACCCAGATGCTGCTCGTATCTGCGTTGCCCTTCGCCAGTTCGCCAATGTTATTCCGGACTATCGCACGCCTGATTCAATTCGCTTAGCTATCTCACCACTGCCCACCTCTTATGTCGAGATTTGGGATGGATTTCAGCGCCTTCGTGATTTAGTAACAACTCGCCAATATGAAAAGGTTGAAAAATCAGGCTCGAGAGTTACATGAGCAACGAACAAGTAGATCCAGCACTTACTTATACTTCTTATTTAGCTGTAGATGAATTACTTAGCTTACAAAGGCCACTCTCAGAAGGCCCCGAACATGATGAGATGCTTTTTATAATCATTCATCAGAGTTATGAACTTTGGTTTAAGCAATTAATTCATGAATTCCTGGCTGCGCAAGTTTCGTTAGAAGCAGGGGATACGCATCGTTCGCTCGCACTACTTGGCCGTATTCGCACCATTATGAAAGTTTGTGTTGCTCAGATTGATATTCTCGAAACAATGACGCCACTACAGTTCAATAGTTTCCGTTCTTATCTTTCCTCCTCTAGTGGTTTTCAATCGGCCCAATTTAGAAAAGTCGAAGCAATTCTTGGTCGCCGTGATAGTGCAATGGCTGGACACTTACCAGTAAATGTGCAGAGCGATATTTCAGAAATAACCACCCGTAATTCCGTTTGGGATTCATTGCTGGTTTACATCTCAAAACGTGGGCACGCAATTCCGGCTGATGTTTTAGCGCGAGATAAATCAGTTGCTTATGTCGCTAATCCCGCAGTGCAGGATGTTTTACTTGATGTTCACCGCAATGATCCAGAAAGTGCCTCGGTTTGCGAACGACTACTTGATATCGACGAAGGACTTCAAGAATGGCGCTACCGTCATGTGAAGATGGTCGAACGCACGATCGGTGCCAAAATGGGTACTGGTGGTTCAGCCGGTGTTAAATATTTAGCCAGTACATTATTTAATCCAGTATTTGTAGATCTCTGGGAGATCCGTTCTCGCTTTTAGCTAGGCAACCCAGCTAGAACAATCTCGGAAAGATCTTTGCGCTGACGTGGGGCGATTTCTCGCTCAAGCAAGACGCCTTCGAGTTGTTCGGCTGGAGCTTGGGTGCCAACGGCAATCACGACAATAGGCGCGATCTGCGCTGGTAACTCAAAGGTTTGCGCTGCTTGCGAAGCATCAAAACCAGCCATTTGATGCGCCACCTGGCCACGGCTATGAGCTTCAAAAGTTAGCTGACTTACAGCTAGACCAGCATCAAAACCCGAGATCGCTCGGGGGGTTCCATCTTCATTCTGATTAACGATTGAGACCATAACTAATGTCGATGCGCGATTAGCCCAACTCTGATTAAACGGTGCCAATGCAGCCAGTATCGAATTAAATACGTCGTCACCACGTACGCCTACATGAAAACGCCACGGTTGAAAATTATTCGCAGATGGTGCCCATCGCGCCGCCTCTAAGATCGCCAAAAGATCATTGTTTGCGATTGTGGCATTGGAGTCAAAGGATCTGGGGCTGCGACGATTTGTTAGGACTGGATGAATCGGAGTTGCTGTATTTGCGCTCATTTGTAGAAGTATAGATTAATAGTTGAGTGAGCGCTCTTTCAAAATTTTAATAACTCCTATTGATGCATGTGATAGTAAATGATCACCAAAATAGAAAATACCGCTGCGCCAGCAAACATCAAATATTTAACCCAGGTTGGTATTCCTACTTTGTCAGCAGCTGTCTGCGCCATGCTCTTAGTTTTATTCATTGCTCTACTTGCCCAAGCAAATTCTGTTGCTAAAATTCCGAGACCAGCAAGCAAAATTAATACTCCTGGGCCTGGTGCAACCAGCGCGATTGCACCTAACACTGTAACGGTTCCACCCAATATGCCAATGAAAGTTCGCCAGATTAAATTGCCGGCTTTACTGCGCTTGGCAAATCCGCGAATATTCATAGTTGCTCCTTATGTGTGTTAACAACTCGACGTTCTGTACTGTATGCCGCTGATGCAATTTCATCTCGGCGACGTCGGTAATTTTCAGATGCTCCCGAGATTAGATGTTCATAACGGATGTTTCCATTTATTAACTTGCGCATAGTTTGCGGGTCTGTTTCGTCACCAAAATATGGTGCGTCAGTCTTTACAAATTGAACCACGATATGTGGATTAAACTTGCGGTATATCAGAGCTAGTTGGCGATAAATTATGTTTGCTAGTTGGCGAAAACTTATCAAACTAAAATCTCGGGCTCTTAAGCGCGCTCTAGCTATAACTGAAGGTGTAGCGCCATGCTTAATTGTGGCCATTTCATAAAGAATCTGGGCGGCTTCTTTAGCTCCATTTGCGTCAGGCAACCTCTGACAGGTTCGTTGTAATCTCGAACGCTCTTGCGGATCTTGTAGCAACTTTACGGTTTCGGTGATATTTTCTAAATCTGCTTGATCAGCTCGTAACGCATAACCTAAATCGTGGCACCACTGAGCGCGAGTTTCTTGATCATCTGTTCCGCGGATATTTGATACAAAAACAGTTGGAACTAGCGCCGGCAAAAGTTCATGAACACCGTTATAACCAGTTGCGCAGATCGCTGCGTCAAAAGCATGTAGAACTTTTGCTAACGGAAAATATCGAACTTGTTTAATCTCAAGACCTTCTGGCACCAATGAATTGCCGTTGGCATCAACTGGCTGCTTTGTTAATACAACTTGTAGATCTTTCCAACCAATTAAACCTTTTAGCGCTGCCGTCATTTTTTCGTTTACATCACTATCGCCAGTTCCAAGCTGCACGAGCACTGCTGGACGATTTAAATCAATACCTAAAGCAATTCGAGCTTCATCGCGATTAAGTGCAGTTGATTCTTGATAAAGCGAGACCGCTGAACTTACTACTGCGTCTTTGCGTTTCTTAGTTGGGCCATGGTCATAAACACGAGCAAAGTCACCAGGCTCGATAATTGCATCCATCATCATTGACTGCAGCCCTAATGCCAAACCCTGTGGTTTTTTCTGCCATAAACCGCGGCGAACCCAAACTAAAGCTAAATCATTTTTCTTTAATTTGGCACCGATCACCCCTGGGTAGGGAACTACGCCATCAAAAGATAGGACTTGAGCATCTGTTTCCTCAATCAAAGCAAGTAAACGATCGCGCAAATAAGCATCCCAAAGTTTGCGCGGCATCCAACCACGATCGCGGCCAGGAATATATTCACAACGAACCCCAACAAAATTAGGAACTTCAGCTACGCCGCCGGCCATTGAAACAATGATCGGGTTAGCAATTTCCTTTAATTCAAGGGCAATCGCACTGGCGCGAGCAAGATGGCCCATTCCAACCCCATTGCTGGTAGCCAGAATAATTGTGGGTTTTTGCGCTTGCGAGACCATAGAGTTGAAGTTTACCGCCTAAATAAATCAGGGGCGCACCCTCATCGGATGCGCCCCTGATTTTTAATCAGTTCTTAACTGTTAACCGACTTTCTTGATACGACCATCAAGTGCAGGCACTTGAGTTACCTTGCCAGCGGCCATATCAGCTTTTAGAGCATCTGTGAACACATCAAGTAGTGCGCCAAATACCTTGGCCTTTGTTGGTGAGAACACATTTAGGTATCCATCGCCACCGTAAATGATGAAATCAAGTGTGGTTAAGGTGTAAACAGTTTGGTCCTTGGCGATTGCGGTTCCATCGTTCTTAGTTACTGAAACAATGCGACTGCCAGCTGCCTTAGATGTATCAAAGGTGAACTTGAATCCGGAAATTTGCGGGAATTTTCCTTCGGATCCCCAGTTTCCAGAAACACCATTTTCAAGTGCTTTCCAAAGATTCTCACCAGTAACAATTGTTGTTGCTACCTGGTTACCGAATGGGTAAACAGTTAGCGCATCGCCAAGAGTTACATCAAGTGGACCAGTGCCGGTACGAACTAGTTCTTTATTTACAGGAACATAATTCTTGGCAGGGAAAGAGTCGCGAATTCCGCCACCGTTAGTTAGCGCAAACTCGGTCTTGTACTTTGCGCGAAGTAGGTCAGCAATGTAATTACCCATTGGATTTTCGCCAGAACGCTGAACACGTGGTGTGCCATCGATTGGGAACAGGCCAGATACCTGGCCAATTTTTACATCTAACTTGGTAGTCATTAAATCTTTGTACTTCTTAACTGATGCAGCAGTATCAGCATCTGCTGTCACTGTTGCGACGGCAGCCTTCTTGATGGTTTCAATTGATGAACCAATTACTTTATCGGTATCAGTATTAACGCAGATTTGCGATCGGGTGTATTCCTGACCTGAGTTCACAGTTTGACCAAGCAAAGTTCCTTGAATTTTCTGCTTTCCTGGAACTAGCGCCGCAAATGTCTGGTGGCTGTGGCCACCGTAAATTGCTGCGGCACCCTTGATTTGTAGGGCCATATCATTGAGTACGCCAACAGCTACTCCGCCAGCATTTTCAGACCAACCTTGGTGAATTACAGCAACCACTAAGTCTGCGCCATCTTTCTTAGCCGCCGCAATTGCCTGATTAATGCCAGTTACACCAGCTTGAATCTCAATTGTGCGCTTGATACCTGAAGCATCTGTGTAATCCAAGTTGCCTGGGAATACTTGTTCGATAGTGGTGTCAGTGTTTGCACCAACAATACCGATCTTAACGCCACCGCGTTCAATGATGGTGTAGCTCTTAGCAGCCTTTGTGCCTGACTTTAGAACTGCCAAAGATGCATCACCATAATTTGATGTAACCCACTGGAAATCAGATGCGCCAATAACTTTTTGAACGTGCGCTAAGTTGCGATCGTGTTCGTGATTTCCAAATGTTGAAACATCGAACTTCATTGCGTTCATTGATTCGATAGTTGAGAGTTCTTCGAATTCAGTTGAAATTGGTGGCGCAGCGCCAATGTTGTCACCTGCTGAAAGTGTCACAGTTGCGGCAGCATTTTTACGATCATTTGCAAATGCACCAGCTAAAACTGCGGAACCAATATTTGTTGCGCTAGCTTCAATTGCACCGTGCAAGTCGCTGAGTTGTAGAACTTGAACTGACTTAATGTTCGAAGCTGAAGCAACAGTTGCGAGCTCGGCTGCGGTGTAAGACTTGTTTGATTTAGCAGCTGCGGAGAAGCCGTAAGCATTGACTGCTTGAACAACTGGAGTTCCGCCTGGTTGGCCAACTACAACTGGCATTGTTACATTTCGATTATTCGAAGCAGGAACAATAATTGGACATGAACCAGAACCGGCCGAAACTACATAATGTGTGATTTCAGGGTACGCGGTTGGCGAGGCGGTCCACTTAACCATGACGCCACGAGATGATAAATAAGAGGTGACATTTGTCGGTGCTTGAGGCTTGTCATAAACAACTTCTGCCTGAGCGATCGGGGTAACCAGCGTTACCAATAGGGCTGCGGCGACAGCGAAAACGCCGAAGCCAGTTTTCTTGCGATTAGTTAGGGTAGTCATTGGGAAAACTTAGGTTTTGAAAGTTACGGGCAGGAAAACACGCAATAAACCACGCGTGAACGAAGGCTCAGCCGTTGCTTAAAAGTTATAAACGGCTAAACTTCCCAAGTAACAAAATTTATAGGAGTAAGGCGCTAGGGGCTTCAGGATCGTCTTGAAGTCGAAAGCGCAAAAAATGAAAACCACTGCGAATCATCCGCAAACGTTTAGATCTGTTCCTGCCACTTCAACGCCAGTCTCCAAAACTCGAGTCGCCGCTCTGTTAGACCAAGAATGGGCTCGTTTCAAAGAAGGAACTGGCAAATCTGAAATCGAAAATGCCGTAGCCAGAGAGACCATGCCTATGGGCGTGCCATCTAGCTTCCAGCACTGGGATCCATACCCAATTTCCATCACATCAGCGCAAGGCGCTTACATGATCGATGTCGATGGCCGCAAATTGCTTGATATGTCGATGGGATTCGGCGCCATGTTTGCCGGTCACTTGAACCCAGCAGTTGTTGCTGAAATTACCGCTTCGTTAAGCGAAGGAATGCTATTTGTAACTCCTTCACCAATTTCTCGTGATGCTGCAGAGCGAATCTGTAAGCGCTTTGCCATTGATCAAGTTCGCTTTGCCAATTCTGGTACCGAAGCAACTATGTATGCAGTGCGTTTAGCTCGCTCATACACGGGCAAAGATGCTGTCGTGAAACTAGAAGGCGGTTACCACGGTTCATTTGATCCGTTAATGGTTTCCTGTAAGCCAAGTTTGTCTGAAGTTGGCGATGCTGATAATCCAACACCGGTTCCAAATGTCGGAACAGTTCCTGGTGATGTATACGTCGTTCCATTTAATAACATTGAATCGCTTGAACGCGTATTCCAAGCCCATGCTGACAAAATCGCTTGCTTTATTCTCGAGCCAGTTCTTGAAAATATCGCGATTGTTTTGCCTGACACTGGTTATCTCGAATCTGTTCGCCAACTCTGTGATCAATACGGAATCATTTTGATCTTTGATGAAGTAAAGACTGGGCTGACTGCTGGCTATCAAGGTGCTGCTCAGCGTTTAGGTGTGCAACCAGATTTAATCACGCTTGCTAAATCTATTGGCGGTGGAGTTCCGGTTGCTGCATTCGGTGGAAAAGAAAAATACATGCAGGCAGTTACCGATGGTCGCCTAGGTCATTTCGGAACTTTTAACGGTAACCCACTTGCTATGGCTGGTATTCGTGCAATAGATAAAATCTGTACTCCAGAGGCTTTAGCAAAAGCTGAAGCACTAAATCAACAAGCCTTGGTACGTATTAATGAAATTATCGATGAGTACAACTTGCCAGCACACACCGTTGGTTTTGGCGTTAAGGGTTGTATTACTTGGTCAACCACCCCGGTTCGCAACTACCGTGACTACAAAGCAACTGATTTCCAAGTAGCCGAACTTTCTTGGTTATGGTCGCTAAACCGCGGAATCATTACGCCTCCGGGCCTTGATGAACAATGGTTGATTTCACTGGCACACGGCCAGACTGAAATTGATCTATTGGTTGAAGATTTTAGATCTTTAGCTAAAGCTCTTCGTGACTAAGTTTGTTCGTGATGGGTTTTACTCGCTGTGAGTTTTTGCGCGAGCAAATCTCATTAAGCCAGTTGAAATGCTAGATAAATTTGAAGTCTGCATTCTCAACCCAAAAAACAAAACTACGGTATTCGAGGCGTTGATATCTCCAATGTAGTTTAAGTAAAACAGGGCGGCTAATAAAATTATCATGGCAAACCCTGAAAGTAGCGTTCCAATTTCACCAGATTTGATGCGGCTACCAACCCGCAATAAATTATCAACTTTTATTTTATCTTTATGCGCTTTAGCGAAAGTTCGTTGGATGTCTATTTGATTGCTGAATAAACGACCAAAAACTTCGAGCACGATTAGAAGAATTAACAAGTCAAGCAGCGCAAAAACCCAATTAAAATAGAAGAAGAAAAACAGAACCACGCAAACCTGGGTTAATACACTGGATATATTTGTCATTTCAAAAGCTTGTGACCAGCGCCAATTTTCTTTGCCACTTGTTAGCTCTACATCATTTGCTTTAAAGGCGCGATCAAATACCCTAACTCGATAAATGCGCTGCGCAAATTGTCCGGCGCGAGTAAATCCGTAGAAAAGAAAAAAACCAATCATTAGCAAAGCTAGTCGCGACTTATCAATTTCACCTTCATGCAGAATAATCTGGGTAAATAACTTAGCCACGAGTAGTTCAGAGACTGAGATTGAAGCAGCAATTAGAATTAAGCCGATCAGAATTAAGCGATATCGTCTGGTCGGGAATAGCTCTAGAAGACTCTTGCGCAAGTGCCACAAGATAACTTTCATGGGAGCTCCCTTAACCGGTAATAAGGTGAATTTATCCTATTTGCCCTATAAATTAGTAGGATTCCCCAATGACCGAACCGCTAATCCGTGCACGTGGTTTAACAAAAACCTACGGTGATTTTATTGCCGTCGATGGCATTGATTTTGATGTTGCCAAAGGTGAGTCATTTGGTCTCTTGGGGCCAAACGGAGCAGGTAAATCAACAACCATGCGCATTATTGGCGCAACATCAGTTCGAACTTCTGGCACGTTAACAATTTTAGGTAAAGATCCTGAAATAAATGGTCCGCAGATTCGTGCGCACTTAGGTGTCGTGCCACAGCAAGATAACTTAGATAGCGAACTTACTGTCTCTGAAAATATTTTTATATATGGTCGCTACTTCGGTCTATCTTCGAAATTTATTAATAAAAAGATTCCCGAGCTGCTTGAGTTCGCACAGCTTGAAGAGAAAAAAGATACAAAAGTTGAGGCGTTAAGCGGTGGAATGAAACGACGTTTAACTATCGCTAGATCTCTAGTTAGCGAGCCTGACATTTTGATGCTGGATGAGCCTACAACTGGTTTAGATCCACAAGCACGCCACATTCTCTGGGATCGTTTATTTCGCCTGAAAGAACAAGGCGTAACGCTACTTATTACAACTCACTACATGGACGAAGCTGAACAACTTTGCGATCGTTTGATCGTGATGGATAAAGGCAAGATCATGGCTGAAGATAGTCCGGCCAAACTGATTAAAGACTACTCAACCAAAGAAGTGCTTGAAGTTCGCTTTGGCTCTGACCGTAATCAAGAAATGGTTGAAATACTTCGCCCACTTGCCCAACGTATTGAGGTTCTTCCTGATCGAATTTTGCTATATGCCGAAGATGGTGAGAAGTTGCTAGAACAGATTGCGGCAAAAGGAATCCACCCAAATACTTCACTGGTTCGACGCAGCTCTCTAGAAGATGTATTCCTTCGCCTCACTGGTCGTTCATTGGTTGAATGATGAGTACTAATATTCGCAAGGTTTCTAAATACGGCTCACTTCATGTAGCCGAGGCGCGTATTCGCAACATGCTGAAGTGGTCCGGCATTATTTTATTTGAAGCCATCATAAATCCAACGCTTTATCTGGTCTCTATCGGCATTGGTGTGGGTTCTTTGATTGATGCCAACAACGGCGTTAACGGCGTTAGTTACTTAACTTTCTTAGCCCCGGCGTTGCTCGCAAGTGCTGCAATTCAAGGAAGTTCTGATGAAGTGATTTTTCCAGTTATGCAAGGATTTAAATGGAACCGTACTTTTTTTGGTATGCGTTCTACGACTTTGACTGCTAAACAAATTTCTTTGGGAGTTTTTCTTGCCGCCATGGCTCGCGCGATGTTTTCAATAGTTATTTATTGGATCGTGCTCAATTTATTTGGCGCACTTGAGTCAGATACTGCTTGGCTGGCAATGCCGGCAGCGCTATTAGCAGGGGCTGCGATGGGCGCTGTGATGCTGGCATTGGCAGCCAAAATTGAGAATGAAAATTTCTTCTTTACTCTTGTAGGCCGGTTTGTAATGATCCCGATGTTTTTATTCTCCGGCACTTTCTATCCGCTTACTCAGATGCCTATTTACTTACAGTTTTTCGGGTGGATTTCGCCGCTTTGGCACGCTACTGAACTTGGTCGCTACCTGACATATGACTACCCACTATCCGGTTCGCAACTTTCCATACATATCGGCGTCCTGGCGATCATGATCGTAGCCGGATTGTTTTTATCTACTCGAATTTTCGCTAAAAGATTAGAGAAGTAAATGACTTCTGATGCTGTTCAGTTATCCGAGCGCCGACAGGGTAAATTTGGCGATCAATATTTTGCTGGCCGTCCTCAGCAAGTGTTGCTTAGAAACTGGCTAACGTTTAAGTCATCTGCCTGGATTGCAGTAGTAAGTGGGTTCTTCGAGCCTGTTCTTTATCTACTCTCTTTTGGGTATGGCATCGGAGAACTTGTAGGAAACATCTCGACACCTGGTGGCGACATCTCTTACGCTGCCTATATCGCACCTGGCTTATTAGCAACGAGTGCCATGAATGGTGCGATGCTCGATTCAACGTGGAACGTGTTCTTCAAGTTAAACGAAAGTCGCCTATACAAGGCTATGTTGGCAACTTCGCTCGGGCCGCTAGATGTGGCTCTCGGTGAAATAGCTTGGGCGCTAATGCGCGGTGGAATTTACGCAACCGCTTTTACCCTGGTACTCGCTGGCTTAGGTCTAGTTACTTCGTGGTGGGCGCTATTAGCGGTTCCGGCAGCAATAATTGTGGCTTTTGGATTTGCCTCATTTGGTATGGCAATTACCTCCTACATGAAGTCCCATCATCAGATGAACTTTTTTGAAATTTTCTTACTGCCAATGTTCTTGTTCTCTGGTGCCTTCTATCCATTAACTGTCTTTCCAGGCTGGGCACAGGCAATCATTAAGGCGCTGCCATTGCGTCAAGGAATTGAGTTAGTTACCCGCGCAATGTCAGGCAACTTTGGCATTCACTTGTTAGTAAATGTCACCTACTTCTTGGTGATGATTTGTATTGGATTATTCTTCACAACCAAGCGTTTAAACGCTTTGTTTATGAGGTAAAACCCTTACAAATCAATGGCTCTAGAGCCAAGCGGTTAGGTCTACCCCGCGCACAATTTGAACCACCAATAGGAATACCAATACCCCTAGTACTCGGTAAATAATCTGACCATACTTATTTGCGCGCCAGCTTTTCTCAGGAGCCTCAGCAATCCAACCAAGGACTGCAAAGAAGATTCCTGGAAAGGTGAGAATTACAAAACTCCACTTAAGGAAAGTTTGTGGATTGCTAAATTGGCTCTGCACCCAATTAGAGAATAAGAACCCAACAAAAACCATTGCTACGATTTTGAATGCGCCTTTAGGAATAAGCCAGTGAATGTTCGGAAACTTAGGAAGTTTTTTAGCAAAGGTCATATTGGCAATGCTAGGAAAAACAAATAACGCTGTTCCTAGTATTAACTGAATATTAAATCCAACAAACGGTGCCGCCAACATTATAAATACAAAGGTTTTGATCATCAAAGAAACTATCTTCTGATATTGATCAGGTTCAGGTAGTTGAGCCGTGACCGCTTGTAAGCGGACTGGATAGTGATAAGTCGAGACATCTTCTAGTGCGATGCGAATGCCAACTAGAATTGCTGAACAGATTGCAATCGTGGTTGCTTTGTAGGTAATCGCTAATTGAACTGAAGCCAAACCATTTAGCGCATTAACCATCTTCTCTACTGCCCAGCCAGTTAACAGAATTGCTAGTGCGTAATCAGTTATGCGTTCCCAACCCTCCTCGCCATTACTTACTAATCTTCTTAATGGGCGAACTGCACTTGCCAACAGCGCCGGTGCGAAGAAGATAACCATTAAGCCAGCCACAGTTAATAGTTCATGACGCGTTCCCATATGACCAGTAATAAACACACCGAGGAAGAAGATTGTGGCTGCTGTAAAGCCAGCAAAGGCGTCGAGAATTCCGGCAACAACTATTGCCAAGATGATCGCAAGTGCTGGAGCCATCGCTTGTGCGCCAACGCTAATTAGTGCAGCGATGCCCAATAAGACTGCTAGTGGGTATAGGAATCCGGCAAAGGAGCCCAAAATAGCGCGCAAATAGCTGCCATCAGCCAAGGTGCGAGCCAATAATGGTGAATAGCCTGATGCTTTATGGGCAGCGGCGAGGAAAAGGTAATCACTTTCGTCGGTGTATGGATTCTGCCAAGTTTGCGAGAGATCGCCTCGGCCAGGATCTCGTTTAATTAACGCTAATTTTCCAGAATCAACGGAGGCAAGATCTTCCTGCTCTTTATCATCGCCTTCTGATTGATCTTCGCTGTCTCTGCTTTCCTTTTCTTTAGCAGCGCCGGCAGCAGATAGCGCGGCAAGGGCTGCAAAAGCAGCAACCGTTAAATCTTTAGATTTATCTGGTTCTTGAGCTGGACTATACCCAGGAAGTTGTTCCCGCTCTTTAACTTTTATTAGCTCTTCATACTCCCAAAGTTCTGTTACATCAGGGCATTTGTTATCCCACCGAATTTCACCAGATAAGTTTTTACAGAAAACAATTTCTTGTTTGCTTAGGGTTCCGCCATCATCATAGACTTCAATTTCTACTGAATGAAAACCAGGCGGTACATCATCTGGAATTTCAATATCTAACTCTTCAGCTTCAGTTGCCGTGATTCGATCGATTATCACACTATCCGCAGACCAACTAGGCAACACAGAAAGATTTAGAAATAACAAAATCAGTAGAAGAACTTTCCGCATTATTTTTCCTTAACCTTCACGGTTACCTTGATCTTTTGACCAGGCTTTAAATTATTAACTTTTACTTTTGAACTATCGGTAGTCGGTGCAATCGATGGCTTGTTTGTTGCTTTTGGGGTAACCGTTGGTTTAGGCGTCGCCGTAGGTTTTGGTGTCGCCGTAGGTTTTGGTGTCACTGTTGGTTTTGGTGTCACCGTTGGTTTAGGCGTCGCCGTAGGTTTTGGTGTCGCCGTAGGTTTTGGTGTCGCCGTAGGTTTTGGTGTCACTGTTGGTTTTGGTGTCACCGTTGGTTTTGGTGTCACCGTTGGTTTAGGCGTTGGAGTGGGTGAAACCATTGGCTTTGGGGTTGGTGAAACTGTTGGTTTAGGCGTTGGAGTAGGTGAAACCGTTGGTTTAGGCGTAGATGTAGGTGTTGGTGAAACTGTTGGCGTAGGCGTTGGAGTTGGGGTTGGTGCTGGTTTCGGCGTGTATTGCCCAGAAGCTGCATTAGATTTCAACTCGCCAGCACCGAGAGCTACAACTGAAACTGTATAACCAATAGCTAAATCAGTAGGTATAACAATATTGGTATCACTAGTTGTAAATACCTGCATTGGTTTACCTTCGGCAACTAGCGCGATTCGATACTGAGCAGAGCCTGCCGCGCCAGTCCAAGTAACCTTGAGATTAGTTCCAGAGTCAATTACTTGAACATTCGAAGGATCACGAGGTGCGATACCAAATGAAAGGGACTTTGAAGAACCACTGTTAACTGCAGCATCTGGTGTTGCCGTTGCTGAGTAGGCAAAGCCTGGTTCCAGATTCGACACAACAACTTGACCGACGCCAGCTGCGACAGTTAACTTCTTCTTAGTTCCATCGGATGCAGTGATTTCAATAATTGCTGGTACATCGATGGCTTTCCAAGACAGGGTAGCTGTGGTGCCACTTAGAGCGTAAGCAAAGTTTTCAATTGCATATTCAATAATCGGCTTGTTAATTGTGATTGCCAGAGTAACCGAAGTTTTCACACCGTTTGCATCAGTTGCTGTAACGGTAAAGGTGTAGGTACCGCTACCAGTTGGCGTGCCACTTATTTTTCCAGTAGCTAGATCAATTGTTAAGCCGGCAGGTAGTGCGCCATCAGTAATGGCAAATGTAATTGGTGTTTTACCGCCAGAAATATTTAGCGGTAGCGAATATGCCGTACCAGTTGTTCCGGTCAATCCAGAAGAAGGTGCAGTGATTGCAGCAGCTGAAACAATTGGACCACTGGCTGCTGAGACATCTGTAACGGATCCAGCACTATTTATCGCTGTTGCTTTAAGTCGAACATAGCTACCGATATCTGCGGCTCGCGCTGTGTAAGTTGAACCAGTTGCACCACCAACTTCAATGCAGGTATTTACATCTGTTGGTGAGGTGCAAAGCAACCATTGGTAGGTAATAGTCGGAGCCGGAGTGCCTGTAAATGAAGTATTTGCGCTCAGAGATACCCCTGCCATCGGTGTTCCGGTTGGGACACCTGAGGAAGTAACAGCTGGCGCGATTGTTATTGGCACAGGTGGTGGTGTTGGGGCCACTGGTGCAGGAGCTGGTGCAGGCGGTGGGGTTGGCGCAGGAGCAGGAGCAACGTAGGCGGCTGCGATTGAGATCGCCAATGTTAAGTTCGCAGTTACTCCATTAGCGCCAGTAACCGTTATTGTGATGGTTGATGTTCCAGCAGCAGTTGGTGTTCCGCTAACCTCACCAGTTGTTGGGTCAAAAGCTAAACCTGCTGGCAATGTGCCGCTTGTCAATGCAAATGATTTCGGTGAGGTGCCACCTGTAGAAACAGGAACCATTGAGTATGCAGAGTCGGCAGTCCCATTTATTCCAGTATTAGGTGCTGCAATTGTTAACGTCGCAGTAGCAAGATCAGTAGTTGGTGAGATCTCTGTGATTGATCCACCTGTGTTTGTGGCAGTTCCTCGTACTGCTATGTACTTACCGATTTGCGTAGAGGTTATTGTGAAAGCTGTATTTGTAGCTCCGGCAATATCAACACAAGTTGAAGAATCGCTTGCCGAAGTGCACGCTACCCATTGATAGGTTACCGAAGGAGTAGGTGCACCTGTAAAGAAAAGGTCTCGAGTTAACACTTTGCCTACTTCAACATCACCAGTCGGTGCATTTGAAGTTACGACTGTTGGTGAGAAAACAGCTTTTGGCTTAGCGCTATTGGAAACTGTTGCGGCACTACCAGTGCCAACTGAGTTAATTGCCTTCACTGAAAATGTATAAAGGGATTCATTCGTTAAACCGTTAACTTCGTACGGAGCTGAAGTTAAAGTTACAACAGTCCCGTCTGGGCTTACGGTTACTTCATAGCCCGTAATGGCCGCGCCATTTGCGGCACCTGCTGTGATATTTAGAGTGACTTTTCCATCACCAGGAACCGCAACCACAGCCGCGGGCGCACTTGGCAAACCAGCCGGTGTTACTGATGATGAAGCGCTTGAAGCTAGTGAATCACCGACAATATTCGTGGCAACTGCCGTGAAGGTATAAGCAGTTCCATTAACCAAAGAGGAGATATCGCAAGCTAGCGGGTTGGCAGATGGAGCTACGGTGCAAGTAAAACCACCCGGCGATGAAGTAATTGTGTAACCAGTTATTGCTGATCCACCATTACTTGCAGGTGCCGTGACGCTTATTGTCGCCGTTCCTGGTGAAGCTGAAACAGCACTAACACTTGGGGCGCCAGGTATTGTCTTTGGAGTAACCGCAACTGAAGCCGTAGAAGTATCAGACGCGAAAAGCACATTTTCAGCAATTACTGTGAAAGTGTAGGAAGTTCCATTTGTAAGCCCAGTGATGTTACATGCAAGTGGATTTGGAAAAGGTGAATTTAGTACACACGAACCACCAGCAGGTGAAGATGTAATTGTGTATTTGGTTGGGGCCGATTCTGTAACGTTAGTTGGCGCAGAAAATGAAACATTAGCGCTTCCATTAGAAGCTGTAGCAACAACGCTGCTCGGTGCATCTGGCTTGGCTAACGGCTTTACTGAAGAGGATGTTGGCGAAGCAGAAGTTGTTCCAGTGGCGTTAGTCGCAGTAGTTGTGAATGTATAAGCGGTGTTGTTTGTTAATGGCGCAATTGTGCAAGTTGTTGCTGGTGCATAAACTGTACAACTTGCGCCACCTGGTGACGCAGTAATTGTGTAAGAGACCGCATCACCGCCGCTACCGGTGCCTGGGTTAACTGTGACCACTGCACTTGCATCACCGACAACTGCACTTGGCGCAGCAGGTGTGTTAGGAAGTGCGACTGTCCATTGCGCAGTTAACTGCGTATTAACTAACGGCATT
>Ga0209597_1000254_pt1 | contig 35395 bp, 35 predicted proteins | sample M_140625_MF_Meta_FD_187316 | JGI IMG/M metagenome (GOLD analysis project Ga0209597, IMG submission 187316) | Freshwater microbial communities from Lake Montjoie, Canada to study carbon cycling - M_140625_MF_MetaG (SPAdes) (version 2) | ecosystem: Environmental > Aquatic > Freshwater > Lake... | reverse complement strand
CATCATCTAGATCATCTCTAGCAACTCCAGTAATGGTTGCATACTTAAGATCCATCACCTTAACTGACTCAGCAACTCTTCTAGGTTCATCTCTATCTAGAGGATCTGGCTTACCAGTATCAATATTGCAGAAATCACAACGCCTTGTGCAGGCTTGGCCGCCAATTAAAAATGTTGCTTCTCTATCTTCCCAGCACTCAAAAATATTTGGACAAGCCGCTTCTTGGCAGACTGTATGTAATCCCTCTGTTGCAACTAAAGAGCGAAGTTTTGTGTACTCAGGACCCATGACAGCTTTGGTTTTAATCCATTCAGGTTTGCGCTCTATTGGCGTTTGAGCATTTCGAGCTTCAATTCTAAGTAGCTTGCGCCCATTTGGATCGATACTCATTGCGAGATTCTATCTAGCATTGGTTGAATGTGCTTTTTTATTACAGGAAGAACTTCATTAATAGTAATTTCACTGCCAATCTCTGCACTCAGTGAGGTCACCTTTGCACCAGAGATACCGCACGGAATTATTTTTTCATATGCAGATAAATTTGGGTTTACATTTAAAGCAAAGCCATGCATCGTGACACCTTTTGCAACCCGTAGCCCAATTGCTGCAATTTTTCGATCACTTTTACCATCTCTTATCCAAACACCACTTCGCTCACAGTAACGATCAGCCTTAATGCCAAACTCAGCACATACTGAAATAAGTGCAGTTTCTAACTCCCTTACAAAACCAACTACATCAGTTGAATTCTTTAGTTTAACAATTGGATAACCAACTAACTGTCCAGGACCATGCCAAGTTATCTTTCCACCCCGATCGACATCAATTACTGGAGTGTCATCTAGTGGGCGATCTAAAATTTCAGTGCGTCTTCCTGCGGTATATACAGAGGGATGCTCTAGTAATAACAATGTATTCTCAGTTTGTAAGTTAACAACATCTTGATGAATTTGCTTTTGCAATTTCCACGCGCCTAAATAATCTACAACTCCAAGCTCTGACACTTTAAGTTGATTCTCAGTTAATATGGCTGAACTCACAGAGATAGCCTAATTGGCGGGTGAATATTTGGCTAAATACTGTACTCCTTGCGTGCCTGCGGTGTGAGCGAATTAGCATTGCTGTTATATTTGCCCAGTCTTATTTACCGAAGGGCTTCATAATCCATGGCTAGAAAAAGTAAGAATTCCGTTGCGGGTAAAAATCGCAAACCATTTGCTATTGCGATGTTGGTTGTTATTGCTTGGTTCATCATTACCGGCATATTTGGCCCTCTTTTTGGCAAGTTAACATCAGTTCAAGAAAATAATAACGCTTCATTTCTACCTAAAGGCGCTGAGGCAACTAAGGCTTCTGATTTAATTCAAACATTTTCTGGTAAAGATTCATTTAATTTTCCAACATTAATTCTTTTCGAAGGCGAAGTTAATCCACTACTAGTCACAAAGGTAAATGAACACCTAATCAAGGCCGGCGATTTAAACCTAGGTGGAACTAGCGCAAAAATTTCAGACTACTTGGCGCCGGGTCAAAAAATTACCGCTTTTTCTTCTGAAGATGGAAAAGCAATTTTAGGAAATATTCCATTAGACGGAAATTCAATTTCAAAGTTGTTACCAAACGATAAACCAGTTCTACCGGCGATACTTAAAGAGTTACGCGCTGATGTGACTCCATTTGCTAAAGCAAATTCACTTGATTCATATGTAACTGGCCCTGGCGGACTACTTGGTGATTTGTTTGAAGCATTTGGTGAAATTGATTCTAAATTACTTCTATCCACACTTGGAGTTGTAGCGTTTATTCTAATCATTGTATATCGCTCACCTATCTTATGGATTATTCCACTGCTTTCATCTTTATTTGCGCTATCAACTGCAGGTGGAATCGTTTACTTATTAGCAAAAAACGACATTATTGATGTTGATGGTCAATCTCAAGGAATTTTGTCGGTGCTAGTTATAGGTGCTGCGACAGATTACGCACTGCTGTTAATCGCGCGATACCGTGAAGAGCTTCATCTTTTTGAATCAAGATTTGACGCGATGCGCGCTGCATATAAAGGTGTGTGGGAGCCAATTCTTGCCTCAGGTTCAACTGTTTCAATTTCATTGTTAATACTTTTATTTAGTCAATTATCTAGTACTGCAAGCCTTGGTCCGATCGGTGCCATAGGAATAGTTTGTTCGATGATTACAATTCTTACTTTATTGCCAGCTCTTCTACTGTTATTCGGGCGTTGGATTTTCTGGCCACGCAGACCTGAATTTGATGGTGATGACCATGTTTTGTCTGGGACATGGAGCAAAGTTGGTCGAGTTATTGAAAAGAATCCTAGAAGGGCTTGGATTATTACTGGCACTTTCTTATTACTTCTTGCATCAGCTGCTCCAACATTAAAAGCTGATGGTATTGGCACAATTGATACCTTCACAGGAAATCCTGAATCTGTTGTTGGTCAAAAACTACTTGAGACACATTTTCCAGGTGGACAAGGGGACCCAACTCAAATTGTTGTTGCTGCCGATAAAATTGAAGCAGTTACAGCAGCGGTGAAAAATGCGCCGGGAGTTACCGAAGTTTCACCACTTCTTGATGGATTTGTAATTCCAGGTCAACCACTACCCAAAATAAAAATTGTTGACAATAAAGCAATAATTAATGTGACCTTAGATAAAGCTCCAGATAGTGTTGAAGCTGGTGAGGATATTCCAAAAATACGTGAGATAGTCAGAAAGGCTGATTCCACCGCTTTAGTAGGTGGAACAAGTGCAGTTTACTTTGATGTTAGAACTGCAAACGGCAGAGATAATCGAACAATTATTCCAATAAGTCTTCTTGTTATTACTTTAATTCTTGGATTACTGCTCAGGAGTATTTTCAGCGCGGTTCTCTTACTTGGTACCGTCATACTTTCATTCTTTGCAACCTTGGGAGTTTGCGCCTTAGTCTTTAACCATATTTTTGGATTTGCTGGGGGAGATAATGGTTTTCCACTCTTCGCATTTATTTTCTTAGTGGCACTGGGAATTGATTACAATATTTTCCTGATGACTAGAGTTCGTGAAGAGTCACAAAAAATTGGAACTAGGCCAGGAGTTATTAAAGGCTTAACAGTAACTGGGGCAGTTATTACTTCAGCGGGGGTTGTTCTGGCTGCAACCTTTGCTGTTCTTGGTTTACTGCCACTTGTTCCGCTTGCTCAAATAGGTTTTGCAGTTGCCTTTGGTGTGTTACTAGACACGATTATTGTTAGATCTATTTTAGTTCCGGCTTTAGTTCATGATATTGGACCAAAGATTTGGTGGCCATCAAAGTTACAACGCGAAAGTAAGTAGTACTATTTCTAAATGGCTCCTCGTGTTGGTATTGCAGGTTACGGACTAGCTGGTCGGGTATTTCACGCTCCACTTTTAAAAGGTGTTGGATTTGATGTAGTTGGAGTACTTACTTCAAATCCTGAAAGAAAAGCATCTGCAGAAAGTGATTTTCCTGGAGTTAAGGTTGTAGAAAGTATTGAACAACTTCTGGAATTAGATCTAAACCTACTAGTGATTGCTACACCAAATAGTGTGCATGCAAGTCAAGCAATTACTGGATTAAAGGCAGGTGTGCCTGTAGTTGTAGATAAACCAATGGGGAGAACACTTAAAGAAACTGAAGAGATAATTCAAGCATCAAAGCAATTTAATACCCCTGTCACAACATTTTTTAATCGTAAGTGGGATAGCGATGCGTTAACTATTAAAAAAGTAATTAATGATGGTGTGATCGGAAAGATTTTTAGATTGGAATCGAGATTCGAGCGTTTTAGAGAGGCAATCAACCCTGGCTCTTGGCGAGAAAATCAAGACGCAAGTGAGGGTGGCGGTATTTTGTTAGATTTGCAGCCACACTTGCTATCAACTGCATTAGATTGGTTTGGTCCGGCAGAGTTAGTTTCATCCTCAATAAATTCAATTCGTGGTGGTGTAGATGATGATTCAGTTTTGGTTTTAAAGCATGCATCTGGTGTTGATTCCTACTTGTCTGGAAGTGCAATCATTGGGTCACCTGGCCCAAGAATTAGATTAATCGGTGATAAAGGCGCACTAATCATTAATGATTTAGATCCACAAGAAGCAATTCTGCGAAATGGAGTTTACCCAAAAGGGGGAGTCTGGGAACAAAGCACAAAAAGCAAAGCTTTTATTCATCGCGGTGATGAAGTCACTGAGTATCAAAGTGTTGATGGAAATTATGCTCAATTTTATGTTCAAGTTAAAGAAGCTTTATCTGGTGGAAGTTGGCCAGTTACTACAGATGAAGCATTAAGTGTTGCAAAAATTATTGAATTAGCAAGACTAAATTCAATTAGATAAAAATTTTAAAATTAATCTACTAAAGCGGTAAGTGCTGCAGATACATGCGGATAAGCAAATTCAAATTTATTATCCATTAATACCTGCGGGATTACTTTTTTAGAACCTAAGACCTCGGTGGAAAAACCACCCAATACCGCCCGCAGGGCAAATGCTGGAGCAGGAAATATTGCAGGGCGCTTCATAGCGCGAGCTAATGCGGCTGTGAACTCTTGATTAGTTACGGGATTTGGTGAAGTTAAGTTGACCGCACCTTCAATATTTGAGTTCATTAAAAACAGCATCGCTCTAATTTGATCATGAAGTGTAATCCAAGACCACCACTGCTTACCTGAACCGAGTTTTCCACCAAGTCCAAATTTAAATAATGGAATCATTCGCCCTAAGGCTCCACCGGTTGGATCAAGTACTAATCCAGTTCGCAACTTAATTGTTCTAACACTTGGAGCAAGATCAGCTACCGCCTCCCACTCACGGCAAACGATTGATAAGAAATCATCACCGCCACGATCTGTTTCGGTAACTGATCGATTTCCAGTCTCACCGTAGTAACCGATCGCACTAGCAGAAATAAATACTTCAGGTTGTAATTTCTCACATGCGGCTGCAATTGTGGTTGTACCAAGTAAGCGCGAATTTAATATTTGAGAACGGTAAGCAGCTGACCATCTTTTATCACCAACTCCAGCGCCAGCTAAATGAAATACCGCATCAACACCCTCTAAAGAAGCAAGATCAATTTCACCTTTAATTGGATCCCAACTGACTTCATCTGCAGTTCTAGGGGAGCGCCTTACTAGTTTTTTTACCTGATAGCCATCAAGTTTTAGTTGGCCAACTAGTGCGCTTCCGATTAAGCCAGAGGCCCCAGTTACTGCGATTGAAGTAATCTTTGGCAAATTACAAACCTAAATCAGATTCGAAGCGACCCTCTTCTAATCTTTCTTTTAGTGTCACTAAAAAGCGGGCAGCATCTGCGCCATCAACGACTCGATGATCATAAGAGAGAGCTAGATAAACCATTGAGCGAATTGCAATAGTTTCGCCCCCATCAGTGTCTTTCACAACTGTTGGTCTTTTAACTACAGCGCCTAAACCTAGAATTGCTACCTGTGGTTGATTAATAATTGGTGTATCAAATAGCGCCCCACGTGAGCCGGTATTAGTAATGGTAAACGTGCCACCACCTAGTTCATCTGGTGTTATTTTATTTTCTCTAGTGCGAGAGGCCACCTCTGAGATTCGTCGCGCAATGCCACCCATGTTTAAATCACCAGCATCTTTAACAACTGGCACTAATAATCCACGCTCAGTATCTACTGCAACACCTAAATGCTCGGCGCCATGATAAGTAATTTGATCACCTTCAACTGATGAGTTTAAAACTGGATGTTGCTTTAATGCCTCACATACTGCAACAGCAAAAAATGGCAAAAATGTTAACTTAACTCCTTCTCTAGCTTCAAAAGATGCCTTTGCAGCGATACGCAAACGATCGATCTTTGTTACATCAACTTCAACAACTGTGGTTAATTGAGCAGAAATCTTTAATGACTCAACCATTCGATCAGCAATTACCTTGCGCAACCTTGACATTGAAACAGTTGTGCCTCGAAGTGGTGAGGAAGCAATTGGCGCCGAGCGCGAAGCTGAAGCAGATGGTGAGTAATTAGATTGAGTTGAAGATAGAGAAGTTGCAGTAGGTGTAGCAGCAGCTCTAGGAGCGGCAGCTAAAATATCTTCCTTACGAATTCGCCCACCAACACCGGTTCCAGTAATTGTGGAAAGATTAACGCCAGCTTCAGCAGCAAGTTTTCTAACAATTGGTGTCACATAAGCATCATCTGATCTAGTTGTGTTTACCGGTGTACTAATAACTGGGGCAGGTGCAACAACAGGAGCTGCCACAACTGGTGCTACGGCTACCGGTTTTTGCACAACCGGAGCTACTTGAACTGGTGCTACTGCTACCGGTTTTGGTTCAACAACAGGAGCGGCTGCAACAACTGGCGCAGGTGCGGCAGCTTTTGCAGGGGATGAAGATTCATCAATTACAGCAAGTTCTGCGCCAACTGCCACAGTTGAATCAACTTGGACAATAATTTTTTGTAGTACTCCTGCAACTGGAGATGGAATCTCAGTATCAACTTTGTCGGTAGAAACTTCTAATAAAGGTTCATCAACTGCGATTTGATCGCCCTCTTTTTTAAGCCAACGTGTAACAGTTCCTTCAGTTACTGATTCACCAAGTGCTGGCATAGTTATTGAAAATGTCATATTTATTTTCTCCTAACCATGAGCATGTAATGGCTTACCGGCCAGGGCTAAGTGTGCCTCACCCATTGCCTCAGACAAGGTTGGATGGGCATGAATATGTTGGGCAACATCGCTTGCATCTGCTTCCCAGTTATAAATTAACTGTGCTTCAGCTAAAAGCTCACCGACTCGAGAGCCGACCATATGTATTCCCAAGATTGGTCCATTCTTCTTCGCAACTAATTTCACTGATCCAGCGGTCTTTAAGATATTAGCCTTTCCATTTCCAGCCAAATCATAATTTAATTCAACTACATCATGCCCAGCTGCCTTAGCAGCTGCGGTGGTAAGGCCAACGGAAGCCACCTCAGGCTCAGAGTAGGTAACACGAGGAACACCATCATAATTAATTGCCCTTGGCTTTAAACCAGCGATCTCTTCAGCCACCAGAATTCCTTCAGCAAAACCAACATGGGCTAATTGCAGAGTCGGTATTAAATCTCCAACTGCCCAGATACCCGCCACATTTGTTCGGCATTTATCATCTACTAAAACATAACCGCGATCCATCTTTATACCAGCCTCTTCATAACCTAAGCCAGAAGATACTGGGCCGCGACCAACTGCTACTAATAAGATCTGCGCACTAAATTTTTTACCATCCTCTAAAGTAATGGTTACATCTTTCTTACCGCGTTCAGCAGATTTAAACTTAACACCAAGTTCGAAATTAATACCACGCTTTCTAAATGCCCGCTCTAATTGTTTACTTGATGATTCATCTTCAAGAGCTACTAAATGGGAGAGTCCTTCAACAATTGTTACTTCAGCACCAAATGATTTCCAGACTGAGGCAAACTCACAACCAATTACGCCACCGCCTAAAACAATTACAGATTTTGGAACATAATCTAGATGCATTGCTTGCTCACTAGTCATGATCTGCTTACCATCAATTTCAAGACCAGGTAATGTTTTTGGAAATGAACCTGTAGCTAAAATAATGTTCTTGCCGGTGTATTTTTCACCATTGGCTTCAATTGTATTTTTAGATATTAGCTTTCCAGATCCCTGCACATAAGTAATATTTCTTGATTTAACTAAACCTTCTAATCCTTTATGTAACTTTGAAACCACGCCATCCTTATATGAATTAACTGCGCCCATATCCATGGAATGAAAATCTGCCTTAACACCAAACTCACCAGCATGACGAGTGTTATCAGCAATCTCACCAGCATGAAGTAGGGCTTTAGTTGGAATGCAACCTTTATGCAGGCATGTGCCGCCAAGTTTTTCTTTTTCAATTAGTACGACTTTTTGACCTAGTTGGGATGCTCGAAGTGCTGCCGCGTAGCCACCACTGCCACCACCGAGAATTACAAGATCAAAATCGGCCATGAGGTAATCCTTCCACAAAATTACTACCTACTAATACCTGAGAATTAATAAGCACTATGCCTGTGATGAAGCCAACTCAGCTAGGCAAAGCAGTGAGCGTAGGGCAATTCCTGTGCCACCAACTGGTGTGTAACCATGAGCGGTTTTCTCGTTAAATGCTGGTCCAGCAATATCAAGGTGAAGCCATGGAGTTTGTGGATCAATAAATTCCTTTAAAAATAATCCTGCCACCAACATGCCACCCATTCGATCACCAATGTTTGCTAAATCTGCAATTGGTGAATCAAGTGATGCTCGAAGTTCAACTGGCAATGGCATTGGCCAAAATGATTCACCAGCAATATTGGCTGCAGTTAAAAATTGGCCACTAAAATTTTCATCATTTGTCATAACTGCAGATGTTCTACTACCGAGTGCAACAACTTGAGCACCAGTTAACGTGGCAACATCAATGATTCCATCTAGGCCACCAGATTTCTTTCCGACCTCGGCAGCTTTTACTAGGGCATCGGCTAAAACTAATCTTCCTTCTGCATCAGGATTTAATACCTCAACAGTTTTACCGCCATAAATAGTAATTACATCACTCGGCCTAGTAGCGGTATCGCTAACCATATTCTCAGCAAGGGGCGCCCAAGCATCAATAGCAATTGGAAGCTTTAACTGCGCAATTGCAAAGATAGCTGCAACCACAGCTGCAGCTCCAGACATATCTGCCTTCATTGCCTCCATGCCATTTGCTGGCTTAAGTGCAAGGCCGCCAGTGTCAAAGGTAATTCCTTTACCAACAAAGGCAAATCTTTTTTTAGCTTTGGTAGGTGAATAGGTCAGGTGAAGAAGTCTTGGGGGATTAGCCGAACCTTGCCCTACGCCAATAATTCCACCGTAGCCACCTTTGCGAAGTGCTGCATCATTAAGTATTTCAACCTTAACTCCATACTTTGACGCTAATTTTTTAGTTCGAAGACAAAATGAATCAGGAGTTAGAGATGATGGTGGAGTATTAATAAGATCTCTTACAAGGAAAGTTTGTTCAGCAATAATTTCAGCACGCTTTATAGCAATTTTTGCTTGGGCGGTATTAGCAAAGCGGGTTACAACTGTTATTGATGAAAGTGGGTTCTTTTGAGCACCCTTGCTACTGCCGCGAAACTCTGTAAATGCATAGGAACCTAGTGCGGCTCCTTCAGCAATTGCAGCTATTTCTGCAACAGATTTGTGGGGCAAGGCAAAGCTTGCCGAGTCATTACCAAGTAAATGTCGAGCAGCAGCTCCAGCAGCTCTGCGTAAAAGTTCTGGACTAAAGTTTGATTCAATTTTTCCAAGGCCAGTAAAAACGATTAACTTATTTGATTTCGAAGGTAACTTAATTACTTCATCAACCTCACCGCTAGCACCCATGCTAGTTAGTGTGGTCAGTAAGGCAGCGGTGTCTATTTGTGCACCTGTTGATTCAATTTGCAATTTTTTACCGACTAATCCAAGCCCAACCACCAAGATTTCACTATCTGCTCGTTCAGTTAGTTTAATCTTTAACATCTAAACTCCCATTTTTTGGTTAATCACATCACAGTATTGGCTAGGGGCTAAGCCTAAGGGATACTTTTAAAAGATGATAATCATAGAAAATGCCACCTGCATTAAAATTTAATCACTGGCGTGTAGGTTAAGCCAATGAATAATTCACCTCTGAATTCTAGGCATTTGCAGTTAAATGCAAAGATGGCAGATTTTGGTGGCTGGCTTATGCCAATTGAGTATCCAGATACTGGAGTAATTGCAGAGTACTCATCAGTTCGCCAGCAAGTAGGAGTATTTGATGTTTCTCATCTTGGCAAAATTTCTGTTAAGGGAGAGGGTGCACTTAATTTTTTAAATCAAATGTTAACCAATGATTTAAATAGAATTACAGCTGGGCAAGCCCAATATTCTTTACTATGCAATGAAGATGGTGGAGTAGTTGATGATCTTATTGTCTATCGAAACTCAGATACTGATCTATTTTTAGTACCAAATGCATCTAATACCAGTTCAGTATTTAAAATATTAAATGATCAAGCACCTAGTTCGGTCGAGGTAAAGAATCTGCATAATGAGTATGGAGTGATCGCACTCCAAGGACCTAAGTCATCACAAGTTCTAGAGATACTTGGGATTAAAAGCTCAATTGATTACATGGAGTTTATAAATACCACAATAGATAATTGTTCAGTTATTTTATGTAGAACTGGCTACACCGGTGAGTTCGGCTTTGAAATCATTCCAGCATGGGCGCAGACTGAAAAAGTTTGGGACAGCTTGATAACAGTTATTAAGCAATTTAATGGCACGCCATGTGGCTTAGGAGCGCGAGATATTCTGCGAACTGAGATGGGATATCCATTACATGGCCATGAACTCTCACTTGAGATTTCACCAGTGCAAGCATCGGCAAGTTGGGCAATTGGTTGGCAAAAAGAATCCTTCAGAGGCAAGCAAACATTGCTTGAGCAGAAGCAAGTTGGAACTAAATTAAAGTTAAGAGCAATTCTGGCAACTGATCGCGGAATTCCACGAAAAGATATGCAGGTAAAAGATTTAACTGGCAAAGTTATTGGACAGGTAACTAGTGGAACATTTTCTCCTGGCCTTAAAAAAGGTATTGGACTGGCATTAATTAATCCTGTAATTGTTAAAGGAGATCAGGTTTTAATTGATATTAGAGGAGCAGATTCTTTGTTTAATGTTGTAGAGCTACCTTTTGTGCCATCAAAGGTTCGTTAATAGATTTAGTAGTGCCCGCCCCAGTAACGCCAGCCATATTCTGCAAGGCTAGTACCAGCAAAAAGTATTGCTACATGCAGAGCTAACGCAAATGCTTTTGAAATCGCTAGTTTAATTCTTGAAGTTGTTTTAGTCATGACGATTATCGGTTCTTGCTCAAACATAGTTTTTTGCATTTCACCTCCTAATCAGGGAACTTTACATCGCCGTTGGTAACAAAAACAAACGCTAGGCCATCACCTGGTTTCATGGCTAACTCAGCAACACCAACTTGTGCCCAAGCCCATTTTCCATTTAAATCAAAAGGGTTTGGAATTACTTGCCATCTTTTTTCAAGTACTGCCCAGTATGCAAAAGAAGCTGGCATCTCTTTACACTCTTCAATGTAATCTTCATGCCCTTTTACACCGATTGGTTCAGTCGGCTTAGGTAAATTATTTAATCGACAAACTACATTATTTCCGTATTTATTAGTTCCTTCTAATCTAAAGTTTGCATTTTGCATCAATTCTAAAGCTGTAATTTCACCAGTTACTGTCAAGCATTTTTCAAAGTCAGCATTAGAAGATTCTAAAGAGCCATAATCAATAAGCACATTTACACAATTTGCTCGAGTTTGAGTAGACCAAAGGGTGACACCACTGATAACTAGAACTACGACAAATATGGCAGAAAAAAACTTTCTTGCCTCAGTAGATGTATCACTAAACATGGAGCCCCTCTAGATAAGAGGTTTACGCAAGCATTGAAACTCACCAAGTGAGAATCCATGCCCCGCAATCCTCGACGGGTGGATAAAAATGTGTGGGTAATCCGACTTGAAAAAAATCTTCTCACGGTTGCGGGACAGTGTCGGATTTACACCGACTTCCCCCACCTAAATCTCTTCTTCAATATCAAGTTGTGGATACATTCTGATACCAATTATGGCTTAAGGCAACTAACCACGCTATTGCAGGGTTTGACTGTGGCAGTTATTGTTCAGATATGGAACATAGGCGGCTTGGCAGTTCGGGAATGTATGTCTCAGAAATAACATACGGTAACTGGCTTACTCATGGCTCTCAGGTTGAGTCAGATGCAGCAATTAAATGTGTAAGAACTGCATTGGATTTAGGAATAACAACTCTTGATACTGCCGATATGTATGCTGGAACTCGCGCAGAAACTGTATTAGGTAAAGCCCTAAAAGGTGTGCGTCGTGAGTCTTATGAATTATTAACTAAAGCTTATTGGCCAACTGGTCCTGGAAAAAATGACCGCGGTCTTTCTCGTAAACATATTATGGAATCTTGTAACGCCTCCCTTAAACGACTTAAAACTGATTATGTGGATCTTTATCAAGCTCATCGATTTGATGTTGAAACACCACTTGAGGAAACACTCGGAGCATTTGATGATCTAATCAGAAGTGGCAAAGTTTTATATATTGGTTTTTCCGAATGGAATGCTCAGCAGATCGCAGCAGCGCTAAAGATTCAAGACGAAAAAGGTTACTACCGCTTTATATCTAGCCAACCTCAATATTCAATGCTTTGGCGAGTAATTGAGGGTGAAGTTGTGCCACTGTGTAAAAATGAAGGCATAAGCCAAATCGTTTGGTCACCAATTGCGCAGGGAGTCTTAACTGGTAAATATCTTCCTGGCCAGAAAGCGCCAGCAGGTTCTCGTGCTACTGATAAAAAAGGTGGCGCAAATATGATTTCTCCCTTTATGACTGAACCAATTTTAAATGCTGTGCAAAAACTACAACCAATTGCAAAGAAGGTAGATTTAACTCTTGCCCAACTGGCAATTGCTTGGGTGCTGCAAAACCCAAATCTTTCAAGTGCAATTATTGGCGCAACTAAGCCTTCACAAATTAAAGAAAATATTAAAGCCGCAGGGGTAAAATTGGATAAATCAATTATGGATGAGATCGACCTCGTAATCGGTGGCGTAGTTGAAAGAGATCCTGCTAAAAATGTAAGCCCAAATCCTCGAGCCTAGTAAATCTACTTTTTAGTTACAGGTCCTACCTGAGGTGCAGGGGCTCTTAATCTTCGAAGTTGAGTAGAGCGCATCCAGCCATATAAGCCAAGCCCTTTTGTTGGTTCACCAGGAAATTTTTCAGTAACAAGTTTTTTAATTTTACGAGACATTAAAAAGCCATTTACTCCAATAAAGAGCATTGATGAGTACATAATTGCAACTGCAAGAAGCTGAACAGCTGGAATAGGGATAAGAGTTAAGAATAAAATAACTACAATTATTACTAGAAAATATTCAGCAAATGATCTACGTTCATCAATATAATTTCTAACAAATCTACGAACTGGTCCTTTATCTCTAGCAGGCAAAGCGCTCTCTTCACCACGCATATATGCGGCTCTAGATTCCATTCTTCTAATTCGAGTTTGTGCTTTTAACGCTTTTTTTGATTCTTTACTGGCGCCTGGGGATAGCGGTGAAAGATTTAACTTCGCCTGAGCCTCTTTGCGCTTAGGAGTTGGCTTGCCTTTTTTATCAACCATGAGATTAAGGTAGAGCCAACATTCGCTCTAATGCAACTTTTGCATACTTAGCAACCTCTGCTTCAACCTTTATTTGATTGACCAAGCGGCCACTTACAAGTGACTCCATAACCCAAACAAGATGGGGCAGATCAATTCGGTTCATTGTTGAGCAATAACACACAGTTTTATCTAAGAAAACTACCTGCTTATCCAAATTCTCATTAGCTAATCGAGATACAAGGTTTAACTCAGTACCGATTGCCCATTTTGAGCCGGGAGCTGATTCTCTAACTGTTTTAATAATCATCTCGGTGCTTCCCACGACATCAGCATTTGAGACCACCTCATGTTGGCACTCTGGGTGCACCAACACCTTAATTCCGGGCACTTGTTGCCTAACATCATTAATGTTTTGAATAGAGAATCGCCCATGCACTGAGCAGTGACCTCTCCATAAAATTACCTTAGATTTTTTAATCTGATCATCAGTTAAGCCACCATTTGGTTTCCATGGATTCCATAAAACACAATCATTAAGTGTCAGGCCAAGGGATAAAACTGCCGTGTTTCTTCCTAAGTGTTGATCTGGCAGGAATAAAATCTTTTCACCATTTTCAAACGCCCATTTCATAGCCCTAGCTGCATTAGATGAGGTGCAAACTGCGCCATTATTTTTACCAGTAAAAGCTTTAATGGCAGCGGAAGAGTTCATATATGTAATAGGAATAGTTTTTGCTGCTACCCCTAACTTACCTAACACCTGCCAGCAATCATTAACCTGTGAAGCCGTTGCCATATCAGCCATTGAGCAACCAGCAGATAGATCAGGCAGGATTACCTTTTGATTTGGCGTGGTTAAAATATCGGCGCTTTCTGCCATAAAGTGAACGCCACAAAAGAAAATAAATTCAGCTTCTGAATTATCAGCTGCTGCTTGTGCCAACTTAAATGAGTCACCACGAATATCAGCAAATGCAATTACTTCATCTCTTTGATAGTGATGTCCTAAGACCATCGCTTTGCTGCCAAGGGCAGCCCTTGCAGCTTTTGCCCGCTCTACTAACTGCGGATCACTAGCGGCAGGTAATTCACCATCACAGGAGACGCCCCGCTCACTATTTAGATCCCGCTCACCTTTTTGAAGCAGCAGATCGGTTATTCCCATGAGGGGAGTGTAAACGCTCACAGGTTTTGGTGCTTAAAACACTGGCCGGAACTAGTAACCTATGAGCCTAGGTAAAGTAATGGAGAAGAGTGAATATGAGCACAGAGTCAACAACTAAAACCGATGCTGTAATTTCATCATCTTCAATTGCACTATCTGATGTTGCAGCCGAAAAGGTTTCTGCTCTATTAAAGCAAGAAGGACGTGATGATTTAAGTCTTCGCGTTGCTGTGCAACCTGGTGGTTGTTCAGGTCTTCGTTACCAACTTTATTTTGATGACCGTAATTTAGAAGGTGACACCGTAACTGAATTTGGTGCAGCAAAGGTTCGAGTTGTTACCGATAAGATGAGTACGCCATATTTAATGGGCGCCACAATTGATTTTACTGACACCATCGAAAAGCAAGGTTTTACAATTGATAATCCAAATGCCGGAGGCTCTTGTGCTTGTGGCGATTCATTTAACTAAAAGTTAAATTTATAATATGAGGGTGGCAGTTGCCGGCTCGGTCGGTGGCGACCACATCATGAGTTTTGGTGGCAAGTTCACCGATTCACTAGTTGCTGGATCTTTAGCAAAAGTTTCTCTTTCCTTTTTAGTAGATACTCTTGTAATTAGGCGTGGTGGGTGCGGTGCCAATATTTCATTTGGAATGGGCGCCCTTGGACTTAACCCAATATTAATTGCAGCAGTTGGTCGTGACTGGGTTGACTATGAAGCCTGGTTAAAGCGGCACGGTGTAGATACCTCACATGTATTAGTTTCAGAGACACTTCATACGGCAACTTTTATGGTTACCACCGATACTGAGTTAAATCAGATCGCATCATTTTTTCCAGGAGCAATGAGTGAGGCAAGAAATATTGAACTTGCTCCAATAATTGCTAAAACTGGCAATTTTGATTTACTAGTTATCTCGCCCGATGACCCAGAAGCAATGATGCGTTACTCCCAAATGGCCAGAGAGTTAAAGATCGCTGTAGCAGCTGATCCATCACAACAAATGGCTCGGATGGATGGCAAAGAAATTGCCCAACTAATTGATGGGGCTAAGTACTTATTTTTAAATGAGTATGAGTTAGCACTTGCTATTCAAAAAACTGGCTGGACTGATCGACAATTATTTGATCGCGTGCAGGTCCGTGTTGTCACATTAGGTTCAAAGGGTGCTCAAATAGAGGAGCATGGTAAGGAAACTATTTATGTGGGAGTACCAAAAGAAAAAGAAAAACTAGATCCGACTGGAGTTGGCGATAACTTTAGATCAGGATTTATTGCTGGTCTTTCCTGGGGCCTTGGACATGAGCGATGCGCTCAACTTGGCTCAATGCTTGCCACATACTGTATTGAAACTACTGGAACTCAGGAGTACAGCTTTACAAAAGATGAGTTTTTAACAAGATTTGAAACTGCTTATGGCAAAGCTGCAACTGATGAGGTTAGGCCTCACCTTAATGTGAAATTAGCGGGTTAATTAGAACGTAGTTTTGAAACGCTAGTTTTAAGTGCTTGGCAGAAATCCTTAACAATCTCAGATGTAATCTCTTTATGAATCGTTAATCTAATATTTCCAGTAATTGGTCTACCCATTGCAGCTAATACATGAGATGGTTTCATATCAGCTGATTTACAGGCTGAGCCTGATTCAACTGCAAAGCCTTGATCCTCTAAATCAAGTAATAAGCGATCTGCCTCAACACCTTTAATTGAAAGAGAAAGAAACTTTCCAAGGCCATTAGCGCTAGATGCGATATCAACATCGGTGATCTGCTCTTTAATAAAACTGATTATTTCATTTTTTAATTTAGATCGAATATCAGTTTGTGATAGGTAATTCTCAAGTGCTACCGCGCTAGCTAGTAGTAGGGGTAGTGAGTATGTATTAGGAGTTCGATTTAAATCATTATGGGGTAGGGGATTGCGCCAAGTAGCTGATGATTTAATAACTAATATGCCAACTCCGGCTGGTCCCGCCCATGAGCGGCTATCAAATAAAGCAGTTTGATAATTGAAATTAGGCAGTAAATCAACTCCACTACTTGTGCAGTCTGCAAAAATATTTGCTCCACCTTTGGGTGCACTTTGGATATTTCCTGTTTCCCCGTTTGCAACCTGCCAGATTAAAAGATCACTAGACCCGATTTCACCTTCTTTAATTACGCCATCACCATTAACTGGTAGTTCAGTAACAGTTCGGCCATTATTTTTTTCATTTGCTGTTATTGCGAAAACTTTTTGACGATCAATACTTGAATAAAACAATTTACTCTCAGCATTTAAGAGGCCTGCTATACCTAGCTGAAAGCCAAGGTCAGGTTCACCTAAGAATTCAATCTCATCGCTTCTAACATTTAATGCCTTAGCAAAACTTTGGCGCACCTGCTCTAATAGAATGTTCACCTGACGCGAGCTATTATTTAATTTAGCTGGGTCCGCCCATCCGGTAGTGAAAAACTGCGGAAGAAGGGCAATAGCGGCAGGGTGCAGCACTCTTTCCTGTTGGAAATCGCCTGTGATGCGAACCACCTGATACCCCTAACCAAGAATGTAAAGCAACTCAATGGCAGAAGGTTATCCTTAAGCCATGCGCCAGGCTCACTTTAAATTCATCTCAACTTTGCCGGCCGCCACCTTCTTACTTACTAGCTGCTCAGGTGAAGTATCTGGCCTTGGGTTTGAAGAGGGAGTATCTAGCGTAAATGACCAATCATTATCACTCTGGCAAGGGGCTTGGATAGCAGCTGCAGTGGTTGGAGTATTCACATTAATTTTAATCTTATGGCCAATTTTCTTTCATCGGAAAAAAAATGAAAGCTTTCCAAAGCAAACCCAATACAACATTCCAGTTGAGGTTGCTTACACAGTGATACCTTTTATTATCGTCGCAGTACTTTTCTATTTCACCGCCCAGCGAGAATCTCGAATTCTAAAGATCTCACCAGATAATCAGGTCTCACACTTTATTGATGTGAATGGTTTTCAGTGGTCCTGGCAGTTTAAGTACAAAGATGCCGGTGATTACAAGAGCGCAACAGTTACTGGAACTCCGGCACAGCCACCAACGCTTTACCTACCATTGGGTGAAAATGTGAGATTCACATTAACTGCAAATGATGTAGTTCACGGCTTTTGGATACCAGCTTTTATGATTCAAATGCAAAATTTACCTGGTGTTACAAATCAACTTGAATTCTCAGCTACTAAACTAGGAACCTTCCCAGGTAGGTGTAATATTTTGTGCGGAAGAAATCACTCACAGATGTTATTTAACGTTAAAGTAGTAACTCCAGCAGAGTATGAGAGTTATATTCAATCCTTGGTAGCCGAAGAGAAAGCAGTGATTTCATGACAACCTACGCCCAGCGTCCAGTTATCTCATCATCTACTTCAGCACCGGTGCCAACTTCAAAAGGAAGACTACTTGTTAAGTGGCTTACTTCAACTGATCACAAAACAATCGGCTATTTATATTTAATTACCTCATTCGCTTGGTTTTTAATTGCTGGATTACTCGCATTATTACTCCGAGGTGAATTAGCTCGTCCGGGAATGCAGTTTTTAAGCAATGAGCAGTACAACCAAATCTTTACAATGCATGGAACTATTATGTTATTAATGTTTGCAACACCATTATTTGTTGGTTTTGCTAATGTGATTATGCCTCTACAAATTGGCGCAGCAGATGTGGCATTTCCAAGATTAAACATGCTCTCTTATTGGTTGTATTTATTTGGCGGAACAATGGCATTTATCGGATTTATTACACCAGGAGGTGCTGCCTCCTTTGGTTGGACTGCCTACGCCCCACTTTCCAGAGTTGAATACTCACCAGGTATTGGCGCAGATCTTTGGTTAGTTGGTCTTGCAATTGGTGGACTTGGCACAATCCTTGGCGGAGTTAACTTTGTGACCACAATTTTAACTATGCGAGCACCTGGTATGACCATGTTTAGAATGTCAATATTTAGTTGGAACGTATTGCTAACTTCAATTTTGGTTCTAATTGCATTCCCGCCACTTGCAGCAGCATTTTTAGCACTTGAATCAGATCGTGCATTTGGCTCTCACATCTTTGATCCAGCAAATGGCGGAGCTATGCTCTGGCAACATTTATTTTGGTTTTTTGGCCATCCTGAGGTTTATATATTGGCGCTGCCATTCTTTGGAATTGCAACTGAAATCTTGCCAGTCTTTTCACGCAAACCAATCTTTGGTTATAAAGGCCTAATCGCAGCAACTATTGCAATTGCTGCTTTATCTGTTGCAGTTTGGGCACACCATATGTATGCAAGTGGGCAAGTACTCCTGCCATTCTTCTCGTTTATGACATTTTTAATTGGTGTTCCTACCGGTGTTAAGTTCTTTAACTGGATCGGCACGATGTGGCGAGGATCAGTTACCTTTGAAACCCCAATGCTTTTTGTTCTAGGTTTCTTGGTAACATTTTTATTTGGCGGAATTACTGGAATTATTTTGGCTTCACCACCTCTTGATTTCGCAGTCTCTGCTTCCTACTTCGTAGTTGCTCACTTCCATTATGTGTTATTTGGAACTGTGGTCTTTGCTATGTTTGCAGGTTTCTACTTCTGGTGGCCAAAGATGACTGGCAAGATGTTAAATGAGACTCTAGGTAAAATTCACTTCTGGACCTTATTTTTTGGCTTCCATATAACATTTTTAATTCAGCACTGGCTAGGAATTAAAGGTTTCCCACGTCGTTATGCTGATTATCTAGCGAGTGATGGCTTTACATTTATGAATATGGTTTCAACTGTTGGTTCAGGCTTACTTGCACTTTCAATGATTCCATTTGCAATTAATATTTGGATTACTCGCTCAACACCTTCAGTCACAACTGATGATCCTTGGGGTTATGGCTCCTCTCTTGAATGGGCAACCTCATGTCCACCACCAAGACATAACTTTAAATCAATGCCAAAAATAAGAAGTGAGCGACCAGCATTTGATCTTCACTACCCACATATGGCAGCAAAGGCAGATCACTAATGAAAACTAGTTGGATGCTATTTGTTGGTCTTGCAATTTTTTACGCAATTCTTGCAGTTATTTATTGGCAAGTTGGCGGAGAAGCTGTCGGCATTACCGCTATTTCATTAAGTGCTGGACTATCAATAATAGTGGGATTTTATCTATGGTTTACTAACCGAAGATTAGGAAATTTATTACCTGAAGATAATGTGCAAGGTGAGATTGCAGATTCTGCTGGTGAACTTGGCTTCTTTTCACCTCATTCATGGTGGCCACTGCCGCTGGCATTATCAATTTGCGCAATTGGAACTGGATTAATTATTGGTTGGTGGCTGGTGTTAATGGCAGTAGGGGCTTTGTTAATTTCAATAATTGGTCTTGTTCTACAGTATGAACGCCCTTCTAACTCTGTGCACTAGTTATGGCAGAGCGAGCTGAGATACTTGATACCTCAACACCTTTATTGTTTAAAGCACAAATTAAAGTAAATGCTCCCGCTAAAAAGATATTTGATTTCATATCCAGGCCAAGTAATCATCCTTTAATGGATGGCTCAGGGATGGTTAAAGGCAGGTTCAAAGGACCAGAACAGCTTTATTTAGGGGCAAAATTTGGAATGAAAATGAAACTTGGCATTCCTTATGTGATAACAAATCAGGTAGTTGAGTTTAAAGATAGTAATCAAATTGCTTGGCAACACCTGCTTCGTAATGTTTGGCGATATGAATTACAAGAAATTGATCCAAGTACCACATTAGTTATTGAAACTTGGGATGGCAGAAATGCTTTATCAAGATGGTGGGTAAGTGATTCAGGTGAGTGGGTTCCAAAAGCTATGGCGAAAACTCTAGTTAAGTTAAAAGGTATTTGCGAAAGCTAATCGATTAACGATTAATTAGCGGATCAATAATTGCAGCAAGTAAACTTGGCCGCTTAGTAATTTTTTCTTCATAATCGGCCAGCACAGTAGCCTTAAACCCAGCATTAACTGCAAGGTATCGAATTGGCTCTGGCTCCCATCTGCCAATTCCTTGATCAATAAATGGCAGGTTTGCAGTTTTTATATTACTCATTTTTTCTGCCAAAGTTTTTGCTACTAAGTAAGAAAGTGTCACTCCATCACCAACATAGCCACCAATTTCAGCACGGCCAGTGGCCTGATCAAAATTTAAATATGCCTGCCACCTTCTCGTCAGAGCTACAGCGCCACCCCAGCGATACTCAAACTCTGCATTAGCAATTTGTGGAAACCAGGATCTAGCGCGCCTTTCCAACGCCGAGTGCATTCGATTATCTATCTCACTTCTCTCTGAAAGTCGGGAGAATAATTTATAGCGAACACCTCGCCCGCCGAGCGCTAATCTGTTATCACTTGTAATTTGAGCGTAGGTAATTAAATGGCAAGCCTCTTGAAAAGTAGCGCGTTGAGTATTTCTTATTTCTTTTATCACCTCACTAGATAATGGCTCAGTTGCAACCATTAGGGAATAAATTGGTATTTGTCTATTTCCCATCCATTTTCTAGGCGTAAAGGCCTCAGTTGCTCTAATTGAAAATGTGCAGTTAACATTAAAGCCATTTACTTGAACCTGTTTATCTCTTATCTCACTCACACTAGATTGTTCATAGATCATTACACCGAGTTTTTCTAGGTGATCAGCAAGAGCTCTGACTAATTTAAATGGATTTAGTGCGGCACAGTGTGGTGTAAAGACTGAGCCAAGAGCGGAGGGGATATTTAATAGATCGGTAGTTTGTGATTTATTTAATAATTGATGCTCCTCATCAATTTCCTTTGAGATTCTGCTTAGCTGAGCGTTACCTCTTGCAAATACTAAAGCCCCACCTTTGGCATAATCAATCTGCCAATTATTTGATTTAGCGATTTCACCAATCTCATCAATGGATTTAGTTATAGCAGTGCGCAGATTCTTGTAGCTTTCTAGACCATTCTCTTTGATCAATCTATTACTTGAAGTTGGATATTCAGCAGATGCCCATCCACCATTTCGGCCGCTTGCCCCAAATCCAACATACTCCTTTTCCAAAATTGCGATTTTAAGATTAGGTTGAAATTGTTTTAAATGAAATGCGCTCCAAAGCCCACTAAAGCCAGCCCCAATAATTACTACATCAAATGAATCATTCTTGCTAATTGGTTTACGATAATTGATATTTTGCTTACCATGCCACAGTGAGGAGTTCACACCATCATTATGGTTTATTTAATGGAAATAGCAAACATCACAGCAACTGTATTAGTAATACATACTAAGAAAACTTAGTGGTGCCCGCCCTCAAGCTCTTTAACCTCAGTAGCAGTTGGTTTTGCAATATTCTCAGCATTAGCTGCGCTAAATCTTGCTTGTAGTCTTGCTCTTATTCCCTTTGGATTTAGCACACCACCCACATCTTCTTTAACAAGTGCAATTGCCTTTGGCTGCTCATGTTGGGTAAGGGTGAACTTCTTTTCAGCAGATAGTTCTTCATGAACTTCAATAAACTCACCATGTGGAAGCATTACTAATCGTCCAGTTTCCTTACCATGCAGGACTAGTTCACGATCTGCTCGCTGTAGTGATAAACAAATACGCTTGGTAATCACAAAGGCAAGCGGTGGCAGGACAATAATTCCAATTCTTGAGAACCACATGATCTGGTTAATACTTAAGTCAAAATGGGTGGCAATAATGTCATTTCCACCATTAATCATTGCAATAACCATAAATGTTAGAGACATAACGCCAAGCGCGGTTCTATTTGGTACATTTCTTGGGCGATCAAGTAAATGGTGCTCACGCTTATCACCACTTAGCCAGCTTTCAATAAATGGGTAGAGCGCCATACCAGTGAAGATAATTCCAGGAATAATTAAACCCGGAAGCAAAATGTTCCAAGAAATAGTATGACCAAAGGCATGAGTTTCAAGTGGAGGTGACATTCGCACTAAACCATCTAGCCAACCCATATACCAATCAGGTTGCGAGCCGGCAGAGATCTGCCCTGGTGTGTAGGGACCATAGAGCCAGATTGGGTTAATAGATGCAACCGCTCCCAAGAATGCCGTAACACCAAATACGATAAAGAAGAAACCACCAGCTTTTGCCATATATACCGGCATTAATGGATAACCAACAACATTTTTCTCAGTTCGTCCTGGTCCTGGATACTGAGTGTGCTTCTGGTACCAAACTAACATTAAGTGCACTGTAATTAAAGCTAAGAAAATTCCAGGAAGTAACAACACATGCACAATGTAAATTCGTGGAATAAATACTTCACCTGGGAACGCCCCGCCAAATGCGAAGAACGATAAATATGTGCCAACTACTGGAATGGATTGAATAATTGCATGGGCAATTCTTATTCCTGTTCCTGATAAAAGATCATCGGGTAGTGAGTAACCAAGGAAGCCCTCAACAATTCCAAGAGTAAGTAATGCAATACCTAAAATCCAGTTAAACTCACGAGGCTTACGGAAGGCACCAGTAAAGAAAACTCTAAGTAGGTGAACCACGATTGCAGCCATAAAAATCAGAGCTGCCCAGTGATGTATTTGGCGCATTAATAGCCCGCCTCTAACATCAAAGGAGATATGAAGAGCAGAGGCGTAAGAGGCACTCATTTCAACATCTTTTAATGGTTGGTAACTACCTTCATAAACAACATGACGCATTGAAGGATCAAACCAAAATGTTAAAAAGGTTCCCGAGAGTAATAAAATTACAAATGAATAAAGTGCTATCTCACCTAACATAAATGACCAGTGATCAGGAAAAACCTTTTGTAGATTTTTCTTCATCCAAGCAGCAGCGCCAGTTCGCTCATCTACATAATTAGCGACAGTTCCTGCAACTCTCTCACGTGCGGTCATGATTTTCTCTCCCAAAAGCTAGGGCCAACTGCCTCTGTAAATGGTTGTTTTGCAATTAAATACCCATCAGCATCAATGGTGATAGCCAATTGTGGCAGAGGTCGAGCCGAAGGGCCAAAGATAACCTTTGCGGCGCGGGTCACATCAAAGGTCGATTGATGACATGGGCAAAGTAAATGTTTTGTCGTCTGTTCATATAAAGCAACAGCGCATCCCATGTGAGAGCAAATCTTTGAAAAGGCAATTATTCCTTCATGAGTCCAAGATAAACGCTCAGCATCTAATTGGAACTCAGATGGGCGCAGCCTAATCAATAAAACTGCATCCTTTGCAATATTTTCAAGAGTTCGCTTTTGACCGGCTAAAAGTGCTGGCATTACTTGGGCAACACCGCCAACTTGAAGATCACTAGCTTTAATTGGGCGATCACCCGGATCAGTTACTAATTTTGTACCAGTCTTCCAACTTGTTTCATTTAATGAGTTACCAGGAAGTGGTCCAAGGTCTCTAAGCAAAATTACAGCAGGTAAGCCAGCAAGACCTACGGCTGCTGCCAAACTTCTTTTAATAAGTGGGCGACGTCCTAGTCCTGCCTGCTCAGCGCCCTCTTTAGCAGTCTTAACAAATTCACTGCGATCTTCCGGTGCTGATTTTAATTCATGACGATAAGCGATTACCTCTTGATCTGGCATTAAAGTTTTTGCCCAGTGAACTGCGCCGAAGCCAATAAATAAAAGGCTGAGTGCCATGCCCATGCCAATACCTAATTGATGGGCGTTTGTATTTCCCATAATTGGTAAGAAAATAAAGACGTCATCTTTAATGAAGAAGAATGAGTAAATAAATAAAAAGGTGCCTACAGCTGAGAGTGCGAATAGGACTGCAACTTGTCGCTCTGCACGCTTGGCAGCGATTGGATCAATATCTGCTTTACGATGAACATGTTCTGGCAAACCTGGATCTGCTAGCGGCTCTAATTCTTTAGACATTTCCTACCTTGCCTTTGCAGTTAGCCAAACAGCAATACCAATTAAAAGTCCAAGGCCAAATGTCCAAACTAATAAACCTTCAGTTACTGGGCCTACGCGGCCAAGGGCGGCCCCACCTAAGTTTGGCTCATTCTCTGCTGCTTTAATCCATTTAATAACTGAAAGTTTTTCCTCTGGTGTAATAATTGTGTCAGAAAAAACTGGCATTGATTGCGGACCAGTAATCATTACTTCATAAATATGTTTTGCCTCTACTCCCATTACTGTAGGAGCATATTTTCCTTGTGAAAGAGCGCCACCTTGGCCAGCAAAGTTATGGCACATCGCACAGTTATTTCTAAATAACTCTCCACCTTCGGCAGTATTGCCATCTCGCTCCCAATTTATTTCTTCATTTGTATAAGCACGAGGACCTGGAGCAAGGGATGCAACATATGCAGCAAGGGCTGCAACCTGCTCTTCATTATAAACAGGTGTCTTACGCATCGCTTGTTGACTCATATCTTGCATCGGCATGCGCCCAGTACCAACTTGAAAATCAACTGAGGCAGCGCCAACTCCAATTAAAGCAGGAGCAACTGCGCCACCTTCAAGATTTAAACCATGACAAGAAGAACATCCCTTTAAAAATATCTCTTCACCTTCTTCAATAATTGTGGATTTAGCAGAGGCGGTCATTGTGTTTTTAGCTGGCGCAGCTGTTGCTGCTGAAAAAGTTAAACCTAAACCGGTGAGTGCTAACATAATTAAAATTGGAAGAGCGCCTTTATGGCGGCGGTATTTAGATATAAATCCCATGATCGTTATTTGATTAGGTAGATTGCAGAGAAGAGTGCGATCCACACAATATCTACAAAGTGCCAGTAGTAGGAGACCACAATTGCTGTGGTTGCTTGATTATGACCAAATTTTTGCGCCCTAAATATTCTAATTAAAACAATTAAGAATGCAATTAAGCCACCTGTCACATGCAGGCCGTGAAAACCGGTAGTCATATAAAAAACTGAGCCATATGGGCTTGAAGAGAGCGATAATCCTTCATGAACTAATGCAGCGTATTCATATACTTGACCGGAAATAAAAAATGCTCCCATTAAAAATGTTAAGGCAAACCATTCGCGCATTCCCCATTTACTAAACTGCCATAAGCTGCCGGATCTGCGCGCTTGAAAGCGCTCGGCTGCAAATACTCCGTACTGACATGTAACAGAGGAGAGCACTAAGACGGTGGTATTAGTTGCTGAAAATGGAATATTTAACATCCCAGCAGATTCAGCCCATACCTTCGGTCCTTGAACTGCTCTAGTTGTGAAATACATTGCAAAGAGAGCGGCAAAAAACATTAATTCAGATGCCAACCAAACAATGGTGCCAACTGCTACAAGGTTAGGACGGTTAGTCTTAACTGGAGCCTGGGCATATGTAGTCATGGGGGTGATTATTCCCGAAATAGATAGGCAATGCCTCATTTTTAGCAGTGCTAGCAGCCCTATGATTTGGTGAAACTGATCACCCAGGCCTTAAATCACAGCAAAATTACTGATCTAACTGGGTAGGTAGGATTAAGCCATGGAAAAGTTAGTAATAGCCCTTTATTCCGATGATTCAACCGTTCGAGCATCAGTTATCGCAGCATTAGGTAAACGCCTAGATCAAAGTTTGCCAGAGCATGAGATTAAAGAGTTTGCCACAGCCCCTGCTCTGCGTCTTTACGTTGATAATAAAAAACAGGTTGATCTTTTTGTATTAGATGCTGAGGCAGTTCCAGAAGGTGGCATGGGAGTTGCGCGGCAATTAAAAGATGAGGTATTTAATTGTCCACCAGTTTTATTAATTACCGGCCGTGAACAAGATAATTGGTTAGCAGCTTGGTCAAAAGCTGAGGCTACTGTGACTCACCCAATTGATCCATTTAATATTGCGGCAAAGTGTGCTGCGCTACTTAAGTCTGACTCTGCGCTCGCAAATTAGTAAGCAGTAATAAATGGCTTGGGATTTAATTTTTAACTCACTATCTGCGTCAGAAGATTTATCTTCAGATCAGATTACTTGGGCGATGGGACAAATTTTGGAAGGAAAAGCTAGTAATGATCAGATAAAGCAATTTTTACTTGGCCTTAAAACAAAAGGTGAGAGTGCTAAAGAAGTTCAGGCCCTTGTCTCACAAATGTATTCCTATTGCGCCCCAATAAATATTAACGAGCGGGCAGTTGACACGGTTGGTACCGGTGGAGATGGCGCTAATACAATAAATATTTCAACTACTGCCGCAATAATTACAAACGCAGCTGGTGCTCGAGTGGTTAAGCATGGCAATCGCGCGGCCAGCTCTAAATCTGGAGCTGCTGATTTATTAGAGGCATTGGGCATAAAGATTGATTTAACTGGCAGTGAGGTTGAGCAAACTGTTCACAAGATCGGGATTGGCTTTTGTTTTGCGCCCATATTTCATTCATCAATGAAATATGCCGCAGATGCGCGCAAAGAACTTGGAACACCAACGATTTTTAATATTTTAGGACCTTTAGCAAATCCAGCCAAGGCAATCGCCTGCGCTATTGGGGTAGCAAGAGCGGAGTTACTGCCATTAATGTCGCAGGTATTACTTGAACAAGGTAAAGAGGGTTTTGTTTTTCGTGGCGATGATGGTTTAGATGAGGTTTCACTATCTACTACCACCCAAGTTATTCAAATAAATGATGGCAAGTTAACTCAGACTGAATTTAATCCAGCAGATTTAGGAATAACCTCAAGCTCAATCTCTGATTTAGTAGGGAGAGATGCAAAATACAATGCTGATATGACGATGAAAATCTTTACCGGAGTTAAGGGACCAATGCGAGATGCAGTCACTCTAAATGCTGCCTTTGCAATTGCTGCTTTTAAGGCTGATTTTAATTTGCCACTACAAACCCAGATTGCAAATGGTTTTGTATTAGCCAATAAGGCAATCGATTCAGGGGCTGCATTATCGGTAGTGAAGAAGTGGGGCGAACTTACAAATGAGATCGTCTCAGCTAGATAGAGCTTAACCCCCAATAATTTTGTCGCTGGATATGCGCAGCAGTTTTTGCAAACTCCATTAAAGCATCAACGGTATTAACATCAAAAGATCCTAAACGTTCAAGTAATCCATGGAGAATTTCAGTAGTTGCTTTTGCATCATCTAAAGCCCGATGGTTAGGTTGCGTCGTAGTGCCAAAGTACTGAGCAAGTGTTTGAAGTTTACAGTTTGGTACTTCCTCCTTAGTTAGCACCTGTCGGGCAATAGTTACCGTATCTAGTGTTTTATATTTTGGCCACGTAATATCTAATTCCTTAGCGGCGCTTTTAAGAAAACTTAAATCAAATGGTGCGTTATGAGCAACAATTATCACTTCATTATGTTTACCAGCAAATTCAAGAAATGCTGGCAAAATCTCATCAATTACAGGTGCCTTTGCCAACATTAAATCAGTTATACCAGTCATTTGCGTTATGTAATCGGGAATTGGTGAGAGTGGATTTATAAATGATTCAAAGTTTCCAAGATACTCACCACTTCTAACTTTAACTGCGCCAATCTCAGTAATAGCCGCACCTTTTTTAGGGGAGGCACCAGTAGTCTCTAAATCTACAACTACAAATATTGCCTGAGATAGGGAGGTAGTACCTAAAGCCATAGGTGAAAGCATAGGTAGAAGATAGTTGTTAGAGGTGACAGTTTGGCTTATTTAGCCAATATTAAAGAAAGCCTTGATAGCGCTAACTATCATCTCTACTGCAATTGCTGATAGAAGTAAGCCAGCAATGCGTGCAAGAAGTGTGACGCCAGAATCCTTAATTACGGAAAGGATTTTGGTTGAGAACATAAAGGTAAGGCCAATAATTAAGTGAACAGCCACAATTGCAATTGCTAGGGCACCTAACTGCTCATTTCCATCTGCCTTTTGTACATACAACATTGTGGTCACAATTGCACCAGGACCAGCAAGCAGTGGTGTACCAAGTGGAACGAGAGCAATATTTTGCGAAGCAGCAGAATCACTGTCGGTAATTGAGCCAGTAAGTAGACCAAGTCCGGTAATTAAAAGCAGTATGCCACCTGCTCCCTGCAGGGCAGGTAGTGAGATGTTTAAATAATCTAAAAGTGCGTTACCAAATAATGCAAAAGTAACAATTACAAAAAGTGAGACGGTAGCTGCCTGCCATGCCAATCTGCGTTGAACTTTGATTGATTTTCCAGATGCCAAACTTAAGAAAATTGGCGCCGCTCCCGGTGGATCTAAAATAACAAATAATGTTACGAAGGCTTGAGTACCAAAGGTGAGTGCTGAAATTGTAAGTGCATCTTGCATTAAATTAGCATACTCAAAATTGTTAAAACCGCTTAATTTGAGGTTATGTTAGACGGGCTTTCATTTCTATAACCTCTGGAATACTCTTATGTAGTATTACTAGAGAGTAAGAGCGGGGCAGTGATAATGAAAGCAACTGATCGAGATTATGCATTATCACTTGATGCAAAAGACCCACTTGCAAAATATAAATCCCAATTCGTAATTACTGATCCAGATTTATGTTATTTAGATGGTAATTCACTTGGTAGATTGCCTAAAAAAACTATCGAGAGTATTTCAAATTTTTTAACAAATGAGTGGGGACCAGAAGTAGTGACTGGATGGAGTCATTGGGTAGATGAAGCCCAACCAACCGGTGATTTACTAGGCGTTGCAGCATTAGGCGCAGCTGCTGGGCAGATCCTAGTTTGTGACACAACATCGGTTAATTTTTATCAACTGTGTCTAGCAGCAATTAAGGCACGTCCGGATCGAAAAACAATTATTACAGATAAGGCAAATTTTCCCACCGATCGATATATTCTAGAAGGAATCGCAACCCAGTTTGATCTGAAGTTAGTAGTTATTGATAATGAAAATCCAAAAATTGCAGAGCATGAGCGAATTACAACTGATGTGCTAGCTCCTTATTTAAATGAGGATGTTGCACTGGTAACACTTGAAGTTATTCAATACCGATCTGGAGCAAGAAGTGATATCAAAGCAATTACAGATCAGGTGAGAAAAATTGGCGGATTAGTAGTTTGGGATGCTAGCCATGCAGTTGGCGCAATTGAATTAGATTTAGATGCAAATGGTGTTGACCTATGCGTTGGATGTACATACAAGTACGGAAACTCAGGTCCTGGTTCACCCGCATGGCTTTATGTTTCAAAACGTATTCAAAATCAATTACAGGTACCTATTCAAGGTTGGTTTGCGCAAGAGGATCAGTTTGAAATGGGTTCAGAGTTTAAACGAACTGAAAGTATCCGTGGCTTCCAAATAGCTAGTCCATCCCTTATGGGAATACGTTGTGTGCAGAGTGCATTTGAAATGATTAAAGAGGCTGGAATTAAAAGTATTGCAGAAAAAGCTGGCCTAGGCACCGATTTAATGATTTCATTATTTGATGCTTGGCTTAAACCATTAGGTTTTGTTTTAAATACACCAAGAGATGCAAAACAAAGAGGTGGGCATATCTCATTAGTTCACCCTGATGCAGCTAAGATTTGTGTGGCTCTTAGAGAGATAGCAAATGTAATTCCAGATTACCGAACACCCAACTCAATTAGGGTTGCAATCTCACCTCTTACAACTTCTTATACCGAAGTTTGGGATGGATTTTTACGTATGAAGGAGCTAGTGGAAAGTGGTAAATACAAAGAGGTAGCAGCGAGTGGTTCTCGAGTAACATGAGTGAGAACTTCGATTCTGCCCTAACCTATAACTCATATCTGGGTATAGATGAATTACTAAAACTACAAAAACCAATATCAGATGGACCAGAGCATGATGAGATGCTGTTTATTATTATCCATCAAACATATGAATTATGGTTTAAACAATTAATTCATGAGTTTAAACAGGCACAAAAAGCCTTAGAGTCTGGTGATACTTACTACTCATTATCTTTACTTGGGCGGATCAGAACTATTTTGAAAGTTTGTGTTGCCCAAATAGATATTTTAGAAACGATGACTCCATTACAATTTAATGCATTCCGCTCATACTTATCATCATCTAGTGGTTTTCAATCTGCACAATTTAGAAAAGTAGAGGCTTTATTAGGCAGGCGGGACAGTAAAATGGCATCACATTTGCCGCCAAATGTGCAGGAAGAGATAGCTGAATTAACTAAAAGTAATTCACTATGGGACTCAGCACTGATCTTTTTAACAAAACGCGGGCATCAAATGCCAGATGAGGTATTAAAGCGCGATAAGTCCCAGGCTTATATTGAAAACAAAGCAGTCCAGGATGTTTTACTTACACTACATCGAAATGATCCAGAGACATCTATTGTTTGTGAGCGATTAGTTGATATCGATGAAGGATTACAAGAGTGGCGATATCGTCATGTGAAAATGGTTGAGCGAACAATTGGCCAAAAAATTGGAACTGGTGGATCAAGCGGAGTTGGCTACTTAAGTGGCACATTATCTAAACCAGTTTTTCCAGATCTTTGGCAGATTAGATCGAGTTTTTAAGGAGATAAAGTGGCAGTAGTTGATCGAGATCATTTAGCAAAATTGCGCAAGATAGAAGATGAAAGATTTCTATTGCTGCATCCAAAAAGTGGTGAATTCTTTGCTAAAGCAAGGCAATCAATGCCAGCTGGTGTACCAATGTCTTGGATGTCTAAGTGGCCAGGGGCGTATCCAATATTTGTTGAAGAGGCAAAGGGATCAAGTTTTATTGATGTAGATGGCAATACCTATGTTGATTTTTGTTTAGGAGATACCGGATCTATGACCGGTCATTCACCAGATGCAATTGCTACTGCAATTAGAGAGCAGGTTGGTCGAGGGATGTCGACTATGTTGCCAAGTAAAGATGCCTCCATAGTCTCTGAGGAGTTGGCAAAGAGATTTAATTTACCGTTTTGGCAATTCACTGTGTCAGCGACGGACGCTAATCGCCATGCAATTAGGTATGCCAGGTTAATAACTGGAAAAGCAAAAGTTATTGTGATTGATCGTTGCTACCACGGAAGTGTTGATGAAAGCTTTGCCACATTAGATTCAAAAGGAAAGACAGTTGCTAGAGAGGGCAATATTGGCGCCCCTGTTGATTTAGAAGTTACTACTCGTGTTGTGGCATTTAATAATCTGCCTGCAATGAAAAAGGCCTTAGCAAATAATGATGTGGCAGCCATATTGATGGAGCCGGCTATGACAAATGTTGGAATTGTCTTACCAAAAAATAATTACTTAGCTGGAGTAGAGAAATTAGCAAAAGAGTTTGGCGCTTTACTAATAATTGATGAAACTCATACTATTTCAGTAGGGCCCGGTGGTATGACGGCTCAATTATCTCTTTCACCTGATTTTCTAACGATTGGCAAAGCAATCGGGGGTGGATTCCCAACTGGTGCCTTTGGAATGACTTCAAGTGTTGCAGATTCAATTAAAAAGCTAGTAGATCTTGAGGTAATTGATACTGGTGGTATTGGCGGCACTCTTGCTGCAAACGTACTTTCATTAGCTGCAATGAAGGCAACTTTGACTAAAGTTTTAACGAAAGAAAATTTTGATCAAATGATAAAACTAGGCAATCGTTGGGCTGATGGGGTTGAAAAAGTTATTAATAAATATGAGCTACCTTGGACAGTAAACCGCCTAGGAGCGCGGGCTGAATATATGTTTAGTGAAAAAGCACCAATAGATGGGCGTGAGGCTGCTGACGCTGGTGATTTTGAACTAGAACAGTACATACATTTACGTATGTTAAATGAAGGTTTTTTAATTACGCCATTTCATAATATGGCACTGATTTCACCTGACACTACTTATGAAGATGTGGATTCACATACAATGATGTTTGAGCAAATGTGTGGCGATTTAATTGGAAAGTGAAATAAGACTTAAGCCAGTCTCTGAAGTCCCACACCTTGCAAGTTCACCACTTGAATGGAGTCTTAAGTTGTGGGGTCAAGGCAAAGAGGAGTTTTCAGCTCAAGACTGGAAAGATTTTTATAATAAAACTTTAACCTCAAATTACGATAAGTGGGATTTAAATGGTTTCGATCAAGAATTACTTTTCTTGGCCATTGTTAACAACCAAGGAGTGGATGAGGTTGTTGCATCAATAGCAATTTGTGACTTTGATGATTTTGAAGAGCTTCGTAAGTACAAACCTTGGGTAGCAGCATTTGTGGTTAGGGAAGATCTAAGAGGAAGTGGAGTCGGCACTTTAGTTCTTGAATTAGTTGAGCAAAAAGCAAGATCATATGGAATTGGTCAGATCTATTTATGGACTGAAGGGGAGAAGCCTTTTTATCAAAAGAGGGGATATTCACAAGTTGAGCAACTAATAAAGCCTGGACGGGTAATAGATGTGTTACGTAAGAATCTTGTAAGTATAAGTAGTTAGTTTTCGAACAACTTAGGATTTTTGATTATCTAAGGATTCTTTGATCATCGCATGAAGAAGCTTTTTATCAACGACCCAGTTATTTGGCAGGCCAATTGTTTTTTTATTTATTTTATGCCCAACAAATTTTTTCGCGAATTTTTTAAACGTTTTAGCATCCCATGGCGCAATTAAAATATGGTTTTTTGCTGTTCCCACCCCAAAAATGTATCTATTCTCTATTTTTAGCATCGGTTTATTCCAAGCAACTACTAAATCTAGATCTGGGTACTTGCTAGTTATAGCCCTAAAAATACTTTTAATTGTTTTAACCTGAAGTGGATCTATTGAGCTGTAATAATCTTTTACAGTAGTGAATCGCTGAGCTGATTTTGAACCTTTTTTATACATTATTAACGCATTGGCATGAGTTTGTGAGAATTCAAATTTTTCACGTAAGTACTTCATTTGCTCAGGATATTTTTTTTCTGAAATTGCATCCATTACGGAAAACCAATACTTCATGGTTTTGCCATATCTTTTTTCTATTGCAGGAAAATGTGATTCTCGTAAAGTTTTAGCTGGTGGCATTAGATCTGATGATTTTTAGGTTTCAATAAAAGCTCTTCAACATCAATGCGATTTGCTTGAAAAGAATTAACTGGTGAATCACTTGGATACCCAATCGCAATTCCACAAATTAAGCGATAATCCTTTGAAACTTCAAACTCATCTCTAACCACATCATCCCAAATATTTACGGCACCTTGAGCACATGTTCCAAGTCCATGTGCATGAGCTGAGAGCATTAGATTTTCCATCATAAGGCCAGCATCTGAGGCTGCGTAAATATGCAGACTTTTGTGAATATAAACAAATAATTCAACGGGGGCGCCAAAGAATTCATAATTCTTACCCCACTGCTTATCTCGAGCATCACGATCACCACGGGCTACTCCAAATAATGTGTATAGCTCGCGGCCAACCCGTTCTGCTCTTGGTTTTAACTCAGCAACGTAAGGTTTAACGATTGAACGATTACTAGTTGGCAGACCGTAGCGAGTAAAAATTAGCCTTAATTTATTTTTAAAACCCTTGCGCATAATCTTTGAAAGAACATGCCATCTTGCTAGAAATTCATTACTAATTCGATCTCTAACTTCACCGGTAGCAACCGCAACCTTAAATGGTCTTGTGTTAGACCAGCTAGGAGCGGTTAGAGAATCTTTTAGTATCTGATTAATTATTTCTGGCGCAACCGAAGTGGGCAGGAAATCTCGAGTTGTTCGACGAGATGCTAAGAATTGGGAAACCCAAGCAGCATCTTTATCAGCGAGATTTAGATCCACTGTACTACCCAACAATCTATTTGATTGATGCTTCGTAAATACTTTGAATTGTTGAATTTAAAGTTGCATCAAAATCAGACTCACTTTGCTTAGCTGATAAACCTTCAGTTAGCGCTCTTGAGAAGGATGCGATTACTCCTGTGTTTTGCGCAAGAAGTTTATTCGCCTCATCTCTTGAATACCCACCAGATAGAGCAACAACTTTAATCACTCTTGGATGCTGAGTTAACTCTAGGTATAAATTAGCTTGAGTTGGGATTGAAAGTTTTAACATCACATTCTGGTCATCACTTAGCGCATTTAGGTGCTTAAGAAGTGCGACCTTAAGAATTTCCTCTGCCTGTGCTTTTTGAGCACTATTGATATTAACTTCAGGTTCGATAATTGGCATTAATCCACCTGCAATTATTTGCTTACCGATTTCAAATTGCTGGGCAACAATTGCTTCGATACCAGCTGGATTTGCTAAATTAATTACTGATCTCATTTTGGTACCAAACACGCCATGCTTAACTGCAGTACTGATACGACTAGCAAGTTCTGGGATTGGCTTCATCAACTGAACATCATTTGCCTCAGCTGCTAAGCCATTATCAACTTTTAAGAAAGTAGGAATTTTTTTCTTGCTCCATAAATACTCAGCGCTAGCAATTCCATCGATATCGCGCTCCATAGTCATTTCAAACAAGATTGCGCCAACAATGCGATCGCTAGTAAAGACTGGGGATTTAATTAAACGGGAACGCATCTTATGAATGAGATCAAACATTGCGGGCTCACCTGAGTACTCAGATTCATCTATGCCATAAAGTTTAAGTGCCTTTGGCGTACTACCACCACTTTGATCAAGTGCTGCGATAAATCCTTTGCCAGCCTTTACTTTTTCAAGCATATCTTTATTCATAATTGTCCTCTTCACTCCGTTAATCAAAAATTATTTGCCTGCACACATCATTGTTGGCAGTGCCTTAATCCTAGTAGATAGGAGTATAAATCTACAAAACAACCGTACTGGTTAGTTTTTTAAGAATTCAATTAGGCCCCCACTAGCCTGTGCCAATCGCTTGTACTCAAGCATCTGTGGGTCAAGTGATTGCAAAGTTTTTATAAACTCAGCAGTAGCTTGTGGATCTTCTTTAATCCATTTAAATGGTTCATTTCGATTTCGAATTGTAAAAAGTAAAAACTGATTAGATTCTGATTTTGTTAGTGTTTGTCGCTCAGTGCGCCACCAGTAATCAGAAATCTCAACTTTATGTGGAATATATGTCGGCTCATGCAACTCTTCGGTTTCATGCAGTGACCAGTTGCGCCGCCAAACTGGGCGTTCTGGTTTAATTTTATTAAAAGTATCAAC
>Ga0209597_1000253_pt1 | contig 35522 bp, 37 predicted proteins | sample M_140625_MF_Meta_FD_187316 | JGI IMG/M metagenome (GOLD analysis project Ga0209597, IMG submission 187316) | Freshwater microbial communities from Lake Montjoie, Canada to study carbon cycling - M_140625_MF_MetaG (SPAdes) (version 2) | ecosystem: Environmental > Aquatic > Freshwater > Lake... | reverse complement strand
GGTAATTATAATCCGCGAACACAGATTGTTAGAAAGTCGCGCAAATAAAATTGATTTAGTCTTGATTTAGACTTGATTTAGATTTATATTTATATTTCCACTTCAGAAAATTGAAGTAGAAATATGTGATAAAATGAATAGTAGACTTGAAAAGGAAATCTTCTCGCCAAATTATACAGAACTTTAGCAATGAGCCAAGAACATAACAACCCCGATATCAACAACAACAACTACATCAACCATCACGGTGGAGGTGACGATGGAAACCGTGAAGAATATCCGGCCCCAAACCTCGAAGATCTCGCAATGGCTTCCGTGCTCCTTCCACTGGCACGTGCCAACCTATTGGATTACTTGTATGCTTCCGGTCTTCCTTTAAGACCGATCCAGCTTGGTGGGGCTGGCGTCGGTGGTGTGGGCGGCGGTGGTGGTGGTGGCGGTGGTGGTGCCGGTGCCGATCTGGATATAGACGGAATCGCGGCAATCCTGGCGAATTCTCTTTATGATCTTCGCCCCGTCAAAACCGTCGTCGATGAGAAAGGAATGGCCGATATCTCTGAAAAAACATTTACTGCGATGTTGGCCGAAGAGTTGAAAATCAACACCGTTTGTGGAATATGGCAAGTTGAATTCGAAGAAGGCGAATCTATCAAAATCCTGCCTTGTAATCACGCATTCAAAGCCGACGCAATTGAAAGATGGCTTACTACCGAAAAAGCCGAGTGTCCAATTTGTCGGTTTTCGCTTTCATCAAAGGAGGTCATTTGTCGCCCGCTTTCTTCGGATGTCGCAAATGATGATGATGTAAATGGAGGCGGTGAAGCAATGATTGTTGATGCTCCAGACGACGACCATGTCCACCAAAATATTCCACAAATCAACGAAAACCATATCGCTGCTCGTTTGGCTGATAATATTCACAACCGTTCACACCGCGAGGATCCCGTTCGTGCTGTATATGCCGGCGCTTATGCTTCGCGTCAATCTATTTCGATGCCGATCAACCAGCTCATTCAAAGTCGAAGGAATATGATCGACAATATTGCGCGTGCTTCTGGGGGCGCGCGTATAGCGTCAAGATGGCCCGCCGCTGCTGCCGCTGTTGCTCCCGCCGCCGCTGCCGAACCTGCAGCTCACCCTCAACACATCAATAACTACTACATTGGTAATATCGGCAATATTATCAATGCTGAACCCGTTAATCCAGTCGAAGATTACAATAATCGTTACAATAATCGTTACAATAACGACTACTACAATAATGACAACGACAACAATAACTACAACAACGACCACATTTCAAACCGCGAACGCGATGATATCCAGGAGGCAATCCGTCGCAGCTTAGAGGAGCAGTAACCGGTGAATACAAGTGGTGTTGACTAAATATCATCTACATTAATTTCGGACTCTTGATGATATGACACTTTTTTCTTATTAAATGATGCCGGCGTATCAATTTTAATTTCTGGTCTAATGTCTGTTGCTTTATTGTTTGTCGCCTTACCATTATCACGCACATCGACGTCATCATCATCGTCATCATCGTCATCATCGTCATCATCATCATCGCTTATATCAAAAGATTGTTGAATGACTCCCTTACCTACATGCTTTACACTTGTAGTAATAACTACAGTTTGTTCTTTACAATCATCACTGTCCTCGCTCTCGCCACTTTCTCCGCTTCCACCACTTCCACCATTCCCACTCTTTTTCTCCATCTTTTTAATCATATTTTGATACTTTAGTGTATTGTCATCTACAAACATTATGGAACTATCGCCTTCATCATACTTATTTCCACTCTCATCCTTTAGTGTGCTAAATACATTATGTGTCCTTCGCAATATATCTCTTTCCATAGAATTATATACCTCTAACAAGTCACAATATCGAACCCCTTTACCATTTCCGTCACCACCACCACCACCACCACCACCACCACCACTCAAGTCTTCAACAACCCATTCCCTCATCCCTACCAACACATAAACACCATTGTCCAACATATTATCCCTCTTATTTCTACCCGTGAATTTTCCACGAATAATACATCTGCGTTCTTTTCCATCATCGCAAATGACATCGCACGTATTACCTAGAAGCCTTTTTACGATCGCGTATTTCTCCTCAGATGATGAAGACAATCTTAGCTCGTTTTTGCCCTTTGTAGCGTGCTTTCTTGCCACTTTTTTACCTTTACAACCTCCTGCTTCGTTTTTTACCATCGCGTTGTTATATAAATAACACCTTGCCCCTTCAACAAATAAACTATGAACTTATTAATTATATGTTGTAAGTTTTATATTGTTTCATTTTATTATATTTCGGAGATATTTCCAGAGACATTTTTGGATAGTATAGTATAGATAATATAGAAAGTAATATACTCTTTAGAAATAGTTATATATTTTTTTCTTCTTATAAATATATATAACAAATGGCTATTACCTGGAGACAGCACATCAAGAACACTATGGCCCGTATGGAGAAGGGCACTCATCTCAAGGATGTTTTGAAAGAAGCTTCTAAGACTTGGAAGTCAGTTAAGAAAGATACTTCCGCTGTAGTTGGCGAAGTTGTCGGCAAGACGAAACGCGCTCGTCACCACCACCATAAGCGCGGCCGCAAAGGAACTAAGGGTCGCAAGCATACTCGCAAGCACAAGAAGTCCCATCGCAGAGGTCGCAGAGGAGGAGCTGGCGTCTCACCTGCTGCCGGTGATATGTTGAATGGAGGAAACTGTGCTTCTACTGCCTCCGCTGTCGGTAGCAGCGGTATGTAAATTCATTTTTATTTTTTAACTTTCATAGCAACAGGCGTCAGTTTCTCCTGTTGTTTTGTCTCTTTTATTGATTTATCTTGGAATTTCTTATCATTGAAATTAAACAATAGTCTCTTATACCCTCCCAATGTTTCATTTACAGAAAACAGCTGATCATATCGTTTCTTCGTTTCTTCAAAGCTTAGGCGCTTTTTCCCATCCGGATGAAAATTCGTGAGTAGTAGCTTCGAAAATTCGATTAATAGTTTATTATCCGTGAATCCGTCCCCTGACATAAACCCTATCATATTTAAAAACATCACACTTAGCGCATAGTTATCCCAAGTGTTACAGTTTTTCACTAATTCTTTGATAACGCTATCTTTAGGCATTCCTACATATTTACTATAGGTCCGTATTGCCATATCTTTAAATTTACCGATAAACTTTTCGGAAAATATTTTCAGCGACGAGTTGCTTTTGATGTATTCATTAATTAGTTCTTCTAGAGCCGCCGATGTTAAAACGGGATTAATATTTACTAGATAACATATGATATGAACATCGATCGGCCATACATAGTAGCTAGGACTATATGAATAAAAGTAAGTTTCATAATTTTCAGGGCGAATGTTGGCTATAGGTATAGACAACCCAAAATCAATAATAATCGGTGTCTTCGTTTTTTCCTCTATTAAGATATTCGGCGTCTTTAGGTCATAATGTATTATGCCGTTTATATTTAAAATTCTTAGATTGTTTAACAGGAATGTATATGAGTCGAGAATATATGTCAATACTTCTTTTTTGTCTATGCCAGGTCTAGCAAGGAATGTAGAAATATCTACATTCTTAATAAAAGGTATTTTCATAATAGCAAAATCGGCATTTTCGCCATATCGATTCTTCTTTATTATGCGACACATATCCTTTTCGCGTTTGTCAATTTTGGCCAAATCAACATCACACATACTAATAACAGGTGCGTAATAATACTCGTATAAGTCTATTTTTTTCACCATCTTGCCTATATTATATTCGTGTTCGGTTCTATTATCTTTCTTTAATAATTTTGAAGCATACTTTGTAGACTTATTTATGGTTCCATTACATTCTATTGCTGGATAAAACACGCACCCAAAACCTCCTTGATTAATTAATTTCGTTTGAATACTCATTTACTTTCTTATTATTACTATTATTGTTATTATTTACTTATATATGTTATCATTGTTTTTTTATTCTTGAGATAATATTGAAATAATACTGAAATAATATTATTTATGTTTAATTAATATTTTATTGTCACATTTAGAAAAATCATAAAATAAAATAAAAAATAAATATTTGTATATTTATATAAATAACAAAATGGCTAAAATGTCTAGAATGTCAAGTAAGCTTGCGAAGTGTAATATGGGTTCAGGCTCTAGTTTCTTATCTAGCTTGTTTATACTCGTTGTCTATGTAGCTATCGCTTATGTGCTTTACAGAGTGATAATGTATTTGATGAATATGCGTTCATCGGCTATGCCCAACGTTCCCTCCAGACCAAATGGCGCCGGTGGATGCTCCACAGGAACATGCGGTGGAAGTGGAAGCGCCGGTATGGCAACTCAGGAAGGGATGCGTGACCGCAAACACCCCATGCACCACAGAGGACGTTAATCAAAATTATAAATTAGAAAATTAGAAAATTAAACCCGACATTTTTATAATAAGAAAAATATTATAAAAATATTATAAAAATATAGGAAATATTATATATATCCTTATTGTAAATCGTGCTAAAATGTATTCCCTTGTTTCTGTTCCATTTTATGATCATAAAACCCAATGTTATAAAAAGGTCATTAAATTAAACCGCGCACCACCACCCAATTCACCTCTTAACCAGATTATTAAACGTGTTGGTCCTATACGCCTTTCCCCATTCCAAGTAAATAGTGCTTTTTCAGGATGTGGTGGTGGAGGTGGTGGCTGTGGTAGCGGTTGCGGAAATGTAGCACAATGCTGTAATATTCTTATTACGAGCATTCAAGATAAGAACCATCTTATGTGTATTGATGATATTCCAAACCTGTTTTCATTTTTAGTAACAAATGGGTTCACCATTGATACGTCAATCACCAAAATGATGCAGGACTCTAATGTTAAATTGAGTAATGACCTTATTTGTTTTTTTTCTTGATATTATGTATAATATATAATATATAATATGTTCTTATTCACAATCTATGTCGACAATGAGTATACTGCGAAAAAAATGGAAACCGCTTCTAAAAAATTAGGGTTTTATGTGATGTGGCAGTGGGTAAAAAAAGGGAAAAAACTTGTTATTGCCTGTGACTTTCATAAAGAAGATAAAGAAGATAAATAACTCTAATAAACTGACTGACCGTTACTGTGTTACTGTAGTCGATTGGTTGTTATTTTTGTTTGTAATATTATTGTTGTTTTTATTTTTACTATTTTTATTACTTACCGGCGTTGGTGTCCCTGTAATCGTAGGCACAGGTGCCGGTTTTGTCAACAATTTAACTCCTTCTAAAAATGGACGACCAGAGAATGTGTTTTCCCATCTTGTAACTAAATATCTCATTTTATTTATTAAATTGGGTTGAAAATATAATAATACGAAAGTAAAAGCCGTCGCTTTCCCCACCTCCTTTAATCTTTCGTGTTTAAATCCAAATAAATTATTAAATGGATATGGTATCAATTCTATTAAATTTCTAGCAAGATAAATTAAAACACCGTTTACCCAGACCATAAATATCAAAGATAAAGAACAACGAATCAATGTTTTTTTATCTTCTTCTTCGCTATTAAATTTTGTCTGTAAATTTGTTAATGTATTTGCGACAACGGCTCCAGCAATAAAATAAATTGATGTTACATATCCAATATCTATTATTTTATTTGCTCTAATTAGAATATCCTGTTTTAGTGGCATCTTTTTTTTAGGAATACTCGGCGGTGGTGTTGATGTATCTATAAATCCTTTTGTAAAATTTTTATACCACTTTGAGTTCATTATTAACGAAGACATTGTTATATTGTTATACCGTTATATTGTTATACTTTGTATATAAAATATTATAATATTATTTATATTTTATTTATAAAATCATAAAATTGATATAATAATATGTTTTATATTATTATTATATCAACAATCAAAGCCTACCCACATTTACAAACGCAAAATATATGCTCAATGCCTCTTCTGTTACCATTCTTCCTTCCTCTAGTATGCCTTGTTCCGCTTCTTCTACAATACCTACCATACCCATCCTAATAAAAGAATATATTGACACCTTGACCCCATTCGAGCGACAAGGTCTCGCCATCGCCAAGGATCATTTAGGACCATCTTTTGATATGAAACGGAGTTCCGGTTTTATACGCTGGATGGATGCTAGACGTTAGGCTTCCTAATTTGAGTCATTCTCCTGATTCTCCAGCGGTGTCTCTGGTGTTTCAGGTGTCTCCTGTGGCTCCACGGTGGGAGCCGGTTCGCGTCCCATTTCGCGAATATGTTCATATACTCCCATAATCGCCTCTTTATATCCGCTAGTATGATGATATGGGATGCCGTGCTTCATGCACAACTTTTTTACTATTGGCTGAATATCGCGCAAATGGCAGTGATTTACGGTGGGGAATAAATGGTGCTCGATTTGATAATTCAGTCCAATTGATGTATAATAGTGCGGCCAATGAGTTCCAAAATTGTTTGATGTTGAAACTTGATGAATATACCAATTTTTATTCTGACCTTTTATGCTGTCTTTCTGAAAATGATTCACAGATGCAGTAATATTAAATATAGCTGAGAATAAATAGTATGGAAATAATACGTGCTTTATAGCATAAAATGGTGACCATATTTGAAATGGTAATATGAATATCACATATATACATAAAAATATTTCAATAAGGTGTAATATACTATATTTTATTTGAATCGGTATTTTATACACACATTTATTGTATAAGTTTGTTACAATAAGAATTAGTGGATTTGCTATTACCAATGATAGTAAGGCAAAAGATGATATTGGGTAATACCGTTTTTCTTGATTAATATATTTAGTAGTCCATTTTGTATTTTCATTATACCTTATAGGAACATCTTTAATATCCATAGTTAAATTATTTTCGTGATTCAAATCCGGGTCTTTATTATGTATATTTGTATACATATGATGTCCTATTATATGATGATGTAGCCAATCATATGGGCTTGTCATAATACGATACATATATTGTATACCCCAGTTTATGCGCCAGTCCTGTGATACAGCAAAGTGACTTCCGTCGTGAAATATTCCTGAGGCCATCCAATATAGCGCCGGGCATAGAAGCACGTTTAACCAGCTCCAGAATATACTTTGCGAATATAGCATTGTATAAAATGACCACATTGTTGCGCTCGCCATTGCGCCCCATTCACACCACCGCTGTGGCGTTGCTTTCGTGGCTTCGATTAATGATACACCACGTTCTTCTGCCTGGTATTTAAAATGTTTCTTTACTTTATCGCGCAATTCAAGTGTAAACTCGCTGTTAAGTGTTTCGTCCCAATCAAATAAATTATTGTCACCATTTTCAATTTCGCCAGGGAGCAGGTATTTTTCGCATTTCTCCCGTTCTTCGTGTATCTCGTATTTTTTAAGAATATCGCGCATCATATCGCGATCACTAAAGGGGTGATGCGATTCGAATAAAGCGGTGGCATCGCGACGATTCGCGGCCATAATCGCCATCGGTCCTCCAGGATGAGCGAAATTTGTGATATCATAATATTTATTATGTATTTTTACGATTTTGCGTCTTACACGTTCATCATTATCTTTTTTCCACTTCAACATTTGGTTGGTTGATTGGTATATAATATATACTGGTTTAATTATTATATATTATATGTTATATGTTATAGTTTTTATATTGATTTCGAATAATGGCTATATGTGTTCTAATATATTCATCGACTCATCAGTATATTTCGCAGTTTTCTTGTTTTATGGTGCCTAGATTCTTTCCTATTATTATTATTATTTTCGAAATTCCGAATGCTTTGTATGATTTCTCTTTCTCTGTCATATAATCTTCTACGATTATTCTTAATATCGCTTATATATCTTGTTCGACGATGTGATGCACCACCGCTTCCGCCTTGTTGTTGCTGCGTATCTCCTTGAGAATTGCCTCTTACGCCGCTTACAATTTTACTAGCTATACCATAAGCTTTGTCTGTTACAGCGGTTCCAGCTTTTGAAGCACTGTTTTTAACAGTGGTTGCTGCTGCGGTTGCTGCCGCGCGTGCCCGATATATTCCAGACGCAACAACTTGTTTTCCAGCCGAAACCGTGTCTTTTACAGCGGCTTTTCCAGCATCAACCTTGGCTCCTATAGCGGATCCTACGGCCGAAACTTTGTCTCCTACAGCGGTTGCTGCGTTTGAAAGGCCTTTTTTTGCGGATGAAACCTTTTGTCCCAAAGCTGCTGTTGTTAAATTTTTTTCATGTTGAAATCGTTCACTTGGTGTCGCAATTCCTGCTTTTACTTTCTCTGCTAATTCCGCCTTTGCCGCTGCTTCAGCATCCTGTTTTTGTTTTTTTGCCACTGCTGCATCATCCTGTTTTTGTTTTTTTGCCACTGCATCATCTTCCTTTTTTTTCTGTTTTTCAGCTGCCGCTTCATCCTGTTTTTTCTTTTTGTCTGCTTGTTCTTCAGGTGTTAGTTTACGTGTTAAATTATTATATTTCTCTTTGGCACTATCAAGAAGACCCTTCTTTTGCGTCCCATCTGGTTTTGCTCCTGGCGTTGCCCCTGGTGTGCCTGCCGGATTGCCTGGTTTATTTTTACGTGTAGTAGCTGCAGAAGCAGCATTTTTTAATTTACTAAGCATCGATGGTCCTTTTGGGTTATTGCTGCTTTGATGAGGTGGTGGTGGTGGTGATGAAGAACCGCAATTTTGCGCATTATTGCTTATTTGATATAAACTATATAAATCGGTAGTATTCATATCACCGCCTTCATCAACAGAATCTTTATATTTTTTTAACATATCGTGAAAAAGTTCATTTAAAGTGGCTGTATTCTCTGATTGGGTAAATTCCGTTTTCCATTTTTCAGGGAATTTTAATATTTTATCCTGAATACCATCTATAAAATCCTGAATACCTTCCTGAAAAAAGGTCGGTTGATGTAAACTTCTTCTTAATTCTTTTATATAGTCTGAGCTTCTTATTATACTTATAATCATATCCCTATCATCGGTTATGTTATATGCCGTGAGCTCTTGTATTAATTTATTTTTTAAAAAAGGTAAGTCCACATTATTTGTAGACATTGAAGTCATTGGAACTCCCATCATCCCCATCATTCCACCAGATCCACCCATTCCACCCATCCCTCCTTGAGGGTTTTGATTATTATATACAGGTGCTGATTGTGCGGTTGGTCCTCTCGGTGCTCTCGGTGATTTTTTTTTTATGGGTTTTTTTGCTGCTCCTACTCCTGTTGCAGCTTTTCCTGCTCCTGTTGCAGCTTTTCCTGCTCCTGTTGCTGATCCTGTTACTGTGCTTCCTATAGCCTCTACTAATTTTTTCATATCAGCGCTAGGCGCCCCTGCTTCTGGCTTTGCTGCTTCTGGCTTTGCTGCTGCTTTTGCTGCTGCTGCTGCATCTCGCTCTTTCTGACTGTCAGCTAGTTTCTTCAGTTTCTTCGATTGCAGTTGTTCCTCCAGCGTCTGCGGCTTAGCGTCTGATTGTGCCGGCGGTGGTGGCGGTGATGATGATGATTTTGGCGGCGGTGGTGGTGGTGCTGGTGGTCCTGCTTGTGCCGGTGGGGGTCCACCAGGTGGCGGTGGTGGTGGTGGTGGTGAATCTGACATTATTATTTATTGATTTTTATTATTATTAATATTTATTACTTATAATATATATTAATAATAATAAAATTAAATTCATTCAATCTTATCGTTCGTTACATAGCACATTACATATACACATACAAATACATATTACAAACTTTTAATTTTCTTAAACGTAGAAAAGTCTATCGTTTTTTTATCGATTGACGGATCAGTATCATCTGTCGTGATTGTATTCTCGCATTCTGATGTAACAGGTTCTTTATATTCTTCTATCTTCCCACGATATGAATACCTATTCGACTGTTCTCTTAATATATATATCTTATCCTTATGTTTGCTATTTACTTCGGCTTTACGATTATACGACTTCAACTTCACAAACAGTTGTCGCTTCTTATTCGCAGCCGTAGGCTCGGCATCTGTTCCTGTTTGTTCTGTATCATTTGCCTTTTCTCTTTCTTTAATCTCCTTACACTTGTTTACTCCCTTCTCGTATTCCTTTCTTATGTCGACGTAAATCTTTTTACAATCATAGTTAATAACATATTTTCGCGCCACTGTTTCTAAATATTTATAAGGAATTTCCTTGGTTTTTGAATAATATACAAACGACTCTAATTCCGAGTCATAATACATTAGCACATCCCCTACACGCGGTATTGTTTCCTTTATCGTATTCAATGATAAATCTTTCACATCGCTCTCTGTCAAATCTCTATCTTCTAAATTATCATACTCTTCAAACATCTCATTTTCATAAGGGATATCCTTTTTTTCGTTTTCTGTCTCTGTATCTGAGTCTGTATCATAGTCGTCATAAAAAAATAAATCACGCTCCATTAACTTATTTTGTATCCACAGTAAAAGATATATGTATGAGCTAGACCCAAATACATACAAAAATAAATGATAATAATAAGTAATAATCTCGTCCCACGTATAGTCCATATTTATTTTCTGTTCCGGGATACCAGTAAATGTAGTATTTGTAAAATTCATTGCGTGTTATATACTCTTTGTTGTGATGGTTAATTATATATAGCACATAACCTCTATATTATTTTATTATATTATTTAGACTATAGTTTCTTATGGTTTATAATTATTAATATATATTATTAATATATATTATTAATATATATATTATATATTAATAAATGTCATCACCTCGCAGTAGGTCTTCATCGCCTCGACGTAGAAGGTCTTCATCAACACCTAGACCCCCTAGATCCCCTAGATCCCCAATATTTTTAACTCGCCAACCAATAGCACCTTTTGTTGTTCCAGATCTTCCACCGGAAGAGTTAGAAGAGCTTGAAGCGCTTGAAGAAGAGATCGCAGCCCCTCCCGAAGTTCCCTATTTTATGGTTCGTTCTCATACCCGTGCGCGTTCTCCATCTAGGTCACCGCGTAGCCGTAGTCCTGGGCGTCCGCGTTCCCCTTCTATTCACTCACTATCTCCTGTCGCCCACGGTGGTCCCGCGGTCCCTCCTATCCCTCATATCCCTCATATGTCTCTTCCAGCTTCTATGCTTCGGCGTTCAGTGCGTCCGCCTCGCCCCCCTCGCTCGGCTATCCCGCTCCCCTTTGTTATGTTAGATGGCACCGATTTGGGCGACAGACCGGTTCAGGATGCCGTTTTGAGTGTGTTTCAATATAGAGGGTTTCGCGCTATGGATTTGGTCGACGTAAGTTCCGAAATTGATGACTACGTATATGGAGGCGATTTTAGAACCGTCGTTGCTCCTATGACCGAAGCCCAAAAGTCGCAATTTAGGGTCGCGTCTTGGGTAAGATTCCAGGATACACTTCTAGTTCCCGCTATGAATCGCTTGATGCCCGCTGCTACTCAAATTGGTCAATTGACCCCGCCACAAAGAGCTTATCTTCGCTCTCAGCATTCTAAATTGTCACCCTTACAATTTTTCGCCGCAAATTTATACACCAAAGATACGCCCGGTGGCACTTCATTTTTTCACGCATTAAATCGCACACTATTACAGGTAGATGCTTCTAGGCGCGATATTCACATTAACGCCACACCATATGATGATGATAAAAAAATATTCAATGTATGGTTTTACCTATTTCTTTCCGGTTTACACAAACTTATTATCCCTGTTCCAGCTGAGTTCAGAAATTATCCCCGCTCACACCCCACCGTTAGATTATATAGAGGTTTAGGTGTCGACGAAACGCTTGGCACTGCTTTGTGGCAACCTCCTGAAATACGATCACAATCCGACGCTTCCAATAGACTACACAGCTATATGTCTCTTGGATTCTCCAGTTTTACAACAAATGTCGATATCGCGTGTAGATTCTCCGTCCCTAAAGCAACAACTAAGCATCCGCACCTAATGGTATTTGAACCACGTCGCGGACGCATAGCCCTCCCATCTTTGCGTATCGTTTCTGATGTAGCAACCGAAGATGAGTTCTTAATGTTCCCCAATTACTCTGTTATGATTTTTTCAAGAGAGGAGGGCGTATTGACGTCGCGAGCACTCGGCGAAACCTGTGACTGGTCACGCGCCTTAGCCGCCGAAGCCGCATTATCCGCCGCCCAAGGTATAGATTTTACCCCCGTTCTTCAAAGTATGCCGAAGCGAATTACTTGGATAGGTATTACTGATCTCACTGGCGCTACTACTTTACAAGAAGATATCGAAGGGACACGAAGTGAAAGCGGTGGTGGTGGTGGTGGCAGGACTAGGCGCGGGCGTAGGCATAGGCATAGGCGCGTGGTGGCTAAATGTAAAACTCGCAAGGGTCGTCGCGTTGGTAGAAAGACGAAGCGCCGTCATCGTTAGTATTTTCTGGAGGTGTGTCTACCGTGTCTACCGTGTCGACCATGCATACCTTTTTTTAATGACCTGCTTTTCTTAACAGATTTTCGTTTGATTTTTATACCACCGCCTACTTTTTCAGTATTTAATGCGAATCTGGATAATAATGTGACAAATTCTCCGCTAGTCATCCGATTGTCGTGTCTACTTCTACTGTCATAAATCAACTTTGATCTATTATTATTATCGAAAATTAATAGCACATATTTCCCTTTATTGTTGATTAAATTTGTTGGATTTGGTGGGGTTTGTTCATCATTTCCGCATCTTATATCATTCGGTTTACCTAATCTTAAACATATATTTCTTAAAGTAATTAATGTTTTTGTTATTGTATCAGTTGCTTTCTTAAAATTAGTTCTAGAAATGTCTGGTAGTCGAGGCGCATTACTACTGCCATTGTCTATAAATTGTTTAACATTGGTGATAGCTCTGTTAATATTTCGTTGTATTAATATATCAAAACTTGCTATCGCATAAGTAAAAATAATATTATATTGTTTACTACTTAATGTGTGAAAGTATTTAATAAACCACCAAGGAATGACTCTTCCTGTAGTTTCTATTACTATATTTTTATCTTCTCTTATAGCCTGTTTCCATTGGCTATTAAATAAATCATCACACGATTCACTCGCGATACCACAGTAGCCCTTATCTTGTCTTATTTTCCAATACGCGTCATTCATATCCTTAATTAATGTCTGACTTGGGTTTTGTATATCACATCTAGAACCTACATCTATAGATGTTCTACAATCGTATTTATCTAAAATCTCGTTTATCAGTTGTTTATACGTATCATTTTTTTCAATTAGGTCGTCCAGTATAAAAGATTCATAATCTGGAACTGGTGTTGAAGGATATAAACGTTGTATTGTTTTTCTAACTAATCCGGACTTTCCTGAACCTGTTGGCCCGGTTGTAAATATTACAAATGGGTTGGTAACATCAAGTTTTTGTGGTTGTATTATTGACCTTCGTATGGGTGAAATATCAAAACTATATCTTGAAGAGTGTGACATTATATTATGGAATTTTGTTTTAAAAAATGGTTTGTAATATATATATACAAATACAAATATATATACAAATACAAATATATATACAAAACCAAATATATATATACAAAAACAAATATATATACAAATACAAATAAATTAAATGTTGTTTATATTGATAGAGGTTATACCGAACCTAATCCGTTTTTTCTTTCACCAGCTTCATCGCTCTCTGGGCGAATAATCGTTGAATATCGTCTGTCAGATCCAGGACTTTAATTCGTTGATAGGATTTGTTCGTATTCTCGGGATGTAAACATACCAAATACATATCCCGAATCATTGCGCCATATTTGCTCTCCAGGATTGCCTTATATGTATTCAGCTGTAGACAGTAGTGCCAGAAGTTGGTGTCTGGAATATGTTCGATTACAGGATTCTTCGAACATTTTCTATCCGTTTTCTTTATTTCGCGGCATCTTTTCCAGTCATAAATACTGAGTGTGCCGTCTTCTTTGTTTCGGAATACCATATCTATGGAGCCAGAAATCCGCAGTTCTTCGTGGAATACCGTCCATTCTGTCCTGTATGGCTCCAGGTTTGGATAATCCTCTACAAACTGTTTGAAATACTTGTATTCGACACTGTCGTTCTTGCGCGGGCACTCATTGTAGAAGCACTCAATGTCGTAGTGCATGGCCGTTCCGGCAGCGGCGGCTTCATCGCGATTCTTGTCCCATCCCGCCTTGATTTGGTCAGGCGTTTGTCCATAATATTTACTTTCAGTCCATTTTTTGGAGCGCATCATTGACACGATGATGGCGTCGGCATCGAACTCTTCAAAATGGGCGTGATTCCAGGTCGTGACGGAGGTATACTTGACGGATGGGTCGCCATCGATCGTATATGTGTGTGGGATGGGGTCGAATGTGATTCGCTTGTCACGTGGATGCGCATTGATGCGGGCTAGGTGGTCGGTGTCTTCCATTTTAGTTTTTGTGGTCTTGATATATACATATGAGTTGTATTTATATATCAATTTTGTGTGTTTTTATTATATATGAATTAAAGTATTTATATCGATCAAGGGTTACATAGTAAGTGAATTAAATATAAAAATAACGACTTAATGTCTACTGCTTGCTTTTCTGTTACAATTCTTAAGACAGCATATTATCAACTAGCTCTATATTTTTTGCCGTTAATGGATGCGAATGAAATTTGATATTAAGAATGAGAAGGTATCCTAATTATTATGACACCACTACCACCATTAGCACCATTATTGATATTGGTAGGAGGTTGGGGGCCGAAGCTGTTACTACCACCAGCACCACCACCACCGCCACCTAAACCACTCGCTCCTACAACAGCAGAAGTATAATTAGAACCTGAACCATCAAGATAACCGCCATAACCACCGCCACCCAAACCTCCATTACTTCCTGCCCCTCCTGTATTATACGCACCACCACCACCACCACCAGCATAATAAATAGTAGTAGTAGAATTTCCAGTAATAGTAGAAATAGTTCCATTACCTCCATTAATTCCTGATTGTGAAGCACCACCACCACGACCAGATAACGTAGATAAACCATCATTATCCTCGCCCGCTGTCCCTTGACCTGGTGTTCCTTGTCCTCCTTGGTTAGGAGAGTAAAGAGAACCAGAACCACCGCCACCACTACCTCCGTTAAGGGCAGGAGAATTACCCCCGCCCGCACCTCCTCCTCCTCCAATAGAAGTAATCGTTCCACCAACTACAACTAATGAACTATTATCACCAATTCCACCTCCTTGAACAAGACTGCTTGTTTGTCCTGCTCCACCCCCTCCAACTGATAATGCATAAATAGTATTAGAAGCGATGGTTGCTGTTCCAGTTAAAAGACCTCCTGCACCGCCTCCACCTCCATTTCCATCGGTATTCGATATACCACCACCACCACCTCCAGCAACAACCAAATAAGTAATAGATAAATTTTTTGTTGAACTATATGTTCCTCCTGTAGTTGTGGTAGGGTAGAATTTATAAATAGTAAAACCTTCACCAACCGGAGTAAGAATACTATTATTATTACTATCGACATACGTGACTTCATAATCTGCCTGTGTAAAACCGGTAATAGTCAACGTATTTGGAGTGAATCCATATGTATACCAACCAGAATTATAGTATTGTAGTTGCGAGTTCCCTGTAAGAAAACAGAATTGACCCAAAAAACATACGGACGTAGGAAGTGCCGTATCGCGAGCATTTGCGTCTGCGAATAGCGAAATTGAGGTTCCTGTTGTATATGCGAGTGTATTGTTGGATGTGTTATAACTTAAAGTATTATTAGTAGGAGCATTGACTTGTGGAAGGTTGCTTAAAGTACCTGTAGGTCCGGTAGGTCCCGTCGGTCCTGTAGGTCCTGTAGGCCCCGTAGGCCCAGTAGGTCCTGTAGGTCCTGTAGGTCCTGTTGTCCCCGCTCCGGTAGGTCCGGTAGGCCCCGTAGGCCCTGTAGGTCCTGTAGGTCCTGTTGTCCCCGCTCCGGTAGGTCCTGTAGGCCCCGTAGGTCCCGTAGGCCCTGTAGGTCCTGTAGAACCGCCTCCACCACCTCCTGATGCAATATTTTCGATAAATGCTGTTTCGCTAACAAGTTTGGGAAATCGTGCATAATTTCCTACAGGTGTCCGCTCATATCCTCCAACGCTTTTCCACGATGGTCCTAAAAATTGAGAAGTCATTATGTATGATATGTATCTTATATATTATATACCTAGGATTATATAATATATATCGTGTTTATAAATATTGTAAACATTGTAAATAATTATTTACGATTTTTGCGAGATTTTTTGCCTTTGGTGGGGCGTTTTTTGGTCGGTTTTGCCACCGTCATAGTATGTAGCGAATGAAGTGGCGCAAGATGTATGACTTCATTTCTAGGGACAATCGCCGCCTCGTGTAGTGGCGAAAGATTATTCATCATTACTGGTCTAGATAACCTATGTTTCGGTATCATAGGGCAATTCTTCCTATATATGCGAACGTGCGGATAATCTATTTCTCCGAACATACCAATCTGATCTATTTCCGGTGTTTCCGGTGTTTCTAGTAGTGTGGGCATTTTGTATCTATCTACGCCTCTTAGACTATCAATAAGGCGTGTGCGAAGGTCCACTTTATGTGCCGGGTGCGCCATAATGTTCATAATATCAGAGTTTGTAAGATTTGCGTGTTTTCTTACACCATTGACGTCTGTATCTACGTGCCAGTTACTACCGTCATCTGATATGGCGCGCATAGCCATAGTAGAAATATTTGCCTTACCGTGAAATTTATGTGTGCGATTTTGTTTGCGATTTTTAGACCTAGTTTTAGCCTTGACCATAATAATATGTTTTAAGTAAAATAAATATAAACTATTCGTGTATATAATAATATACTATAATATATTATAGCACACCCTAAAATGGAGAAATATTTTGACATTTCTAAATTCTTTATGAAAAATGAACAAATGAAAGAAAAGATTCCGTCTATTCCCGCGGCGGTATATAATAAACCCGTTAAGGTAAATGAGGAGCAGCAAAAGAATCTTGTAAAAGATGGCGTGCCAACACATAATGCGAAACATATGGATGATCTATATTCAGATACATTTTTGGATGTTTACTTTAAAACGTGAATGCGTCATCATCTTATTCTCATCGTCTTCTCATCTTTTTCGATCTTTTTGACCGTTTAGTTACCTTATTGCGACGATTTTTGTATCGCTTGCTTATGTAACGCTTTACAACGCGCTTGCTTTTTTTATTTTTATTTTTTCTATGTTTGTTTCCGCCGGCTTGGCTTGGCATTTTTAATGAATAACCGAATAAATTTATATCGTCATTGCCCATATGTTCTATATATTTTGCTCTGTCTCTAGAATTAGTCATAATCAACATAGTGACTGGATATTTATAATTACTATGGATCATTAACACATTTAATAAATAGTATTCTTCACCAACAGTCAGTTTTGTCATATGATCAGGTTTTTTTATTAATCGTATTTTAAATTTTTTCATATTACCGGTTGCTGGGTTCTCACCTTCTGTTCTATTACTTATTTCTAAAACTAATATTTCCAATATGTGTTTGATGTTGTCATGATCATACAGTATTAATGTCTCTCCTTTTGAAATAGGTTTTTCATCAAATATTGTGTTTCCATGTTCATTAGCATAAATAATTCCCACTTTTGCAGAATCAGTAGTATTTACTATTTCTTTTGGAGTAAGACTACTGTAGTGACGATTCTCTTCAATGAAAATTAAATTAGGAGGTAAAGTATAATCCTTAATTGAAAAAAATACAAAATTTTGCGCCGCGTTATTAAATAATATACATTTAATAAAATCACAAAAGCCGTCTGTATACGATAATACATATATAATTTTATTATTCTTGGATTCAATGATTTTTTTAATAATAAAAATGTATTCTCTTTTTCGTTAGTGTACTTTATTTTTAATGTGCCCCCTATTTGCGTTTTATCTAATATGTTTAAACTCTCCTGGGTAAGATTAAATGAATTTTTATTACATTTTAAACAGTCTTTACAAATTCGATTACTATCTAAAGTTCTAGGGGAACAAGCGTCGCATACTACTTTTCCACAGAAGCGACAATGATGTCTTCTACGCGTAAACGTAAAATTTGTTCCACATATTTCGCATACTGGATGTTTCGCATCCGGGTGCCACTTTGTTTCATTAATAACTCTAAGATCACATATATCAACTTCAGTCATTATTATATATATCCGTATATTTATTTTTATAAAATTAAAAATAAATATTCGCGTCCGCCTCCGTGGTCTTTAAGCCTGTTTGATATATATTATATCCCCAAATATCCCAAAGATACTTAAATAGAATGGGAGGGTCCTATTGGTACCGGGATGAAAGTGAATCGTTTTTTTCAAATCTAAAATGGAAAAATCCAAAATGGACATTTATTTTTGTCCATTTTCCAAAAAAAGTTTTTAGATTTGAAAAAAACATCGACTTCGTCACTCAGACCATAATGCTCACAATCACTTTTTTAAGATGAAAAATTTGTGACGATAAAATTTTTACATATTTTTCGGAAAGTATTTAGAAATATAATATGTTGTAATAATATCCCTGAATACAACCGATTCTTGTCCCATTCCTGTCCCATTTTTGACTTCTATGTTTTCGTGTAAAAAGTGTGACTATAATACGTCTAGTAAAAAAGATTTTGAAAAACATCTCCTTACGAAGAAACATAATGGCGGAGAATACAACCAAAATACAACAAAAAAAATCCCACAGCATAATATGGAGTGCGTGTGTGGTCGGACATATAATCATCGTGCGTCCTTGTATAATCATAAAAAGACGTGTAAAGGATTGAAACCAAATACTGTCACACAAGATGCTAATATCGTGTGCGTTGAAGGTGGCGCCAGCGTAGCATCGATAGATAAACTTCAATTAACCGCGGATATGTTTATGAAGCTAATGAATGACAATCAGGAGATGATAAAGATAATAAAGGAGCAGCAAACTCAGCTCAATACGATATTGCCAAAGATTGGTAATGTAACGAATAATAATCTGACGACAAACAATACGAACAACTTCAATCTCAATATCTTTTTAAACGAGAAGTGTAAGGACGCACTTAACATATCAGAGTTTATAGATTCTCTTAAGATAACATTAGAGGATTTACAGTATTCGAGGTCCAATGGTTTAGTAGAAGGTATAAGTAATGTTATGATACGCGGATTGCGGGAGTTAGATATTTATAAGCGCCCTATACATTGTACTGATGTAAAACGTGATACAATGTATATCAAGGATGATGAAAAATGGGAGAAGGATAATAACAATGTAAAGATAAAAGAGACGATAATTAAGATCGCAAATAAGGAGCGCAATGCTATCGGAGATTGGGTAGAATTGAACCCTGATTGGTTTGATACGGAGGCTAAACAAATGGAGTATTTAACGCTTATTAATAAGATATGCGAACCTATAGAAAACGATGTGAAGAATGAGAAGAAGATAATAAAGATGATAGGTCGTGAGATTGTTTTAAATAAAGATAGTGAAAAATTACTATTAAAGGGGAATTGATTGTGGGAATGGTATTGTATATTGGATATTTAATACTAAAATAACACTAAAATAATATTAATATAATATATAGGGAATAACCGCGTATATATTATATATGACAACCAAAGAATTAAAAGAGAATAAGCCAAAGTATCCCGAAACAACATTAGGAACGCATTGTATGGGCGAGGGGTGGACTGTTTGTTGTCCCAATAAACATTTACAGTATGATAGATATATTCCTACGAAGCAGGTTGTAAATGTATATTATAAAGGAGGTATTTATCGTGTTTTTGTATGCACAGTTAAATGTTTAAACGAAGTAAAGAATTTGGCAAAAAATAATCCAGCGATGTTTAAAAAGACATTTATAAAGAGTGTGAAATCAAATGGTGATTTAATTTTAAAACATCGTGATACAGGCGTTGCAGCTCAAATTGCCAAGAAAATAGATACATATACAGAAAAAACGCCATCAAAAAAGGGCAAGCCATCGAAGATACACATCGAGGGAGGCGGACGCTCTCGTCGCCATAGTAGACGCAGCCATAAGCGCACTCGTCGCCATACCATTAAACATCGGCGGTAAAATGTTACATTATGAATATAGGATTAACATAGTTTCGACTAACTAATTAATTAACTATTAATATATTCATAATGTTTGTGTTGCGGTGTTAATGCGTGCGTTTGTGCGAGAGTTTGCGCGTCCGCCTTCCTCCCGTGCTAGTAGCAAATACCCTTTTAGGGGGAGGAGCGCGTTTTTTTAAGTTTAAACTATACAGTGCCCACATTGTCGGTTTTACGACAGCATATTCAATCGGTTTTACAACACCATATGTAACAGCCGGAGTAAGTATATTTCTGTTAACAAACGAACCTGTAGCCTTCAACCCTCTCCCGACGGCAAAACAGGCAGACCACGCCAAGCTCTTTGCCGCTCTCGCGGGGGCAGTTAATTTAATAGCCGATTGCCTTGCTATACTGCGTTCTACTTTTTTAAAAGCCGAATACCCTCTAATATCCGGGAAAAATCGGTCTTGGCAATATTCATATACAAAATTGTATACTCTTTCATATGTTTTAGTCAATGGGGTATATTTTGGATGCTTATCCATCACTCGAAGGTCAATTAATATTCCGCTTCCGATTATCGTATCAGGTGTAGAATAATTGGTTTCATATAATTTTTTATATGATTCATATTGCTGCGAACGTCTTGTGTCTCCGGCAACAAATTTCGTGTCATTAAAAAAGCCGTCAACAAGCGATAATGTCAATAATAAACGATGAATAGTGTATATGCTTCTTTCGCGCGCTTCAGGGGTTAATTCGCTAAATGGTTTTGAGAAAAATATGTTGCCACTAAATACGGCAATAACTTCTTCTATACTAGTCGCTAATAAATTTGCTGCGGCTGTAAATTGTGACGCTTGATCTCGACTTAAAATCCGTGCGCGTTCTTCTTGCGTTATACACATCATAGTGAAGAAATCTGACATAGTTTTATTCATTGTTTGAGGAGTTATACACGAAATGCGTTGGAAATATTTGACAACATTATCTTTAACATTTCTCAAAAAGCGAGTAGTTGCCGCTTCATTATGTATTCTATATACCCGTCCAAAATCGATAGCTTTGACTTTTGACAAATCGGGCAACAAATGATCACATAACCAGTTATTAGGATGGGCATCTAGGAGGAATAGCTTGCCACGATATATGGTTAGGATATTTATGGCATATATTATTTCTAACAAATTTTCTAATGTTTTCGCATTGTGTCGAGGATGCTGTGGTAGGTAGTTTGTAAATAAATCATAATTTCCAGGGACAGATTCCATCATAATTAAACCCAAGTAATGATTGCCGCTTGTAATTAATCCTGTCAAATAAGTAAATATTGTATTGAATTCGTTGTTTTGGTGAATCCGGCCTATTATATTGTCAAATAGTGTGCTAATATTAGCTTGCGTTCTTACCTCTAATCTCCCAAAAGCATCAGGACAAAATGGACTACCGCTTGTAGACATCATTGCGCTATATAAATATCGCTGTGTTTCGTATTCATTTAAGAATTCGGCGTTATCAATTGCGCGCTTGTCTGTGGTTGTTTGATTGAACACATAATCTCTCGGGTGTGAACCGCGTCCGATAATACATATTTTAATAATTACTTCGGTAATAGCTCTTCCTGATGTCGCATCCATAATCTCAATAAAGTCTAGTTTCTTACCGTCGTCACCTACCATATCGCTTTTAAAAAAATCGCGATCATCGGCCAAGTGGATTTTAACTACAAATGAATTTAGCGATGAAGTTGAAATAACCTCTAAATTTCTGGCTGTATCCAGTATTTGCTTGAAATGTTCTAACGTGAGAACCTCTCTTTCAATGGGTTTTTCGGCGGGGGTAGCATTAGCAGCGGCGGCAGCTGCAGCAATGTCCATACCGATAACAACCTTTATGCCTCCGCTTTGGCCTCTGGCTTGGGCTCGTGTTCGATGCCGCCTTCTTTTTATTATTTTTTTATTTTTTGTTTTGGATATATGCCTCATTTATAAAATATGTAAATATAATTTTATTCAGTCATTGTTAGTAACAATAATATCGCAATAATATCGCAATAATATTGTAAAAAATAATATATTAGTATATTAATAATAAAATGGGATATCCTGAATATAATTCATCTGTATGTACTAGTTGCTGGTATGGTGGCTATTTTTCAGTCCCTAACCCTGTAATTGGTTGTAGAGCTTGTGGAAAATACCAAGATGGTATGATTATTCCTCCGAATGCCAGTGGCACCGAAATACCATATGTTAGCAGTATACCGACGCAGAAGATTATCCAGAAAGTCGTTCGCGTAGATGAGTCCGAATATACAATGAATAAGGGGGCATTAAGTGTATTTACGAAACCTGTGTCTACATATAATTATGTGAATTGGAACCAACAGAGTGATCGCGCGATACCGGGTATTGTTCATCACAATGTGCCATCACGTGGAAATTCTACACGAACATCTATAACGCGAATGCGACCTGGATCAATGTCAGCACCATCATCGAATATTCCTGGTAGCAAAGGTGTAGATATGAAACACGGTTCATATGATAGATATTTAGCGAAATTGAAAGGTTCGAAAGCATTACGAACACAGTCACAGGCGTCGACACAGAATATTGTTCCTAACCACGGTAATAAAACGAGGATGTTTGGAGTGGCGTATTCGAATACTTGTCAGTATCCGTTTGTTTGTGTTCCGTGAAAATTAAGTAGATAATATTTAGAAGATATCTATGATACTAATTTTATAGGATTAATAATATTTTATATTTGTTATTTTATATATATATAATAACAAATCCGATTTAATGTCAAATATGTCTCAAATGTTTTTTAGTGATGGTCGTCAGGGGGGTAGTGGTAGTGGTGCTCCTGTTGTGTTGCGGTCGACAAGAGCGTCTTCTGCGCCGACTCCTTTATTACGCGTGAGGAGTAGAGCACCGATGATGAATTTAAGCAGCATAATGACACAAAACATAACACCGTGTAGGGCTTGTGGTCATTAGTAATAATGGCAAATGTTTGTGTGAATGCTTGTGTAATATTTTGATAATTAATAATGCTATACTATTATATAAAAAAATAACATATAATTTTATATAATGGACAACTTTGATTTGAATATAAGTAATTATAGTGTAAAAGAGTTGGAGGAGATACTTACATTAGTGCCGAATTATAATGAACAGGATATAGATTACAATAAAGATAAAATATGTAAGAAAATAATGAATGATACTACTTTATCATTTGACGCGAAGGTTAAATTGGGGAATTTTTTTGAAGGAGTGTCGAATATGTTGGGCAAGGTATTATCGCCTTATATGAAAAAAGATACAGATAATAAATATGGCGATGTGTCGAATTTTAGAGAATTGAAAAATACAATGGTGAAGAATGCGAATAATTTGATTATAGCCGATCCTTATTCGGCGCATAATATAAATTATGATATGAATAAGGATCCTGGTAAGGATGTTAGTGATTATGGGACAAAACGAGGAGTAATTAATCCTATATTGACGAATACGATTTTAAAGGGTGTAAGCATTGATTCACGTTTTAGAGATAATTATTATACTACAAAAAGCAGCGATTTACATATTAATTTGCCGTTTCGTTTAGATAATGTTATATCATATCGTGTGGTCGGAATAACGCTACCAATCACATATTACAATATTTCTCAATCATATGGTAATAATGTAATTCTTTTTAATGTGTATAATCCTACTACTGGAGTTATTAACCCGGCATCACCTTATAAAATGATTCTGCCGGATGGACGATATAATACTACAGCGAGCGTTTCTATATTTTGTTCTTGTCTGGAGGTGGTAATTAATAATTATTTAGAACATAGTCCTGATAGCCCGAATGCGACCAACCCAGGATTGAATTTGCGTTATACGATTGATAGGACAAGTGGAAGAAGTATTTTTGCGCAAGATCAATCTGTAACAGTATCACCACCTACGATAGCTACAATACCTTACTATTTTGAGGTAATAACAAATGTTGAGTATAATTTAAATTCACACACTGCGGATGTAGTCTACGATACAAACTTGATGTTGAGGTTGGGGTGGGTATTGGGATATAGAGCGGCGAAATATTCTAGTTCGAATAATCTAGTTGTGCCTATCACAGGTTATGGTTCAATTGTATCGGAGGGTATATGTTTTACCAAGTTTCCCTTATATGGATTCCTGGCGATAGATGATTATAATAACAACGCAAATGATTATTTTGTGTCGGTATATTCAAATTCGATATCAGTTCCAAATATTATATCAAAGATAAATTTTACACAATTTTCCGAGATAGTGGGTGATTTTGAGGCGGCACAAGGCGAGTCTACATCGAATGCTATTAATAGACAGAAGCGTTTTTTTGGCCCTGTTATGATACAAAAACTGCGAGTAACATTATATGATGATTTTGGGCGTATGTTGGATTTGAATAATATGGATTGGGCACTTGAGTTGGCATTTGAATGTGTATATAATATGTAAAATTGTGTATGTGTGTATATGTGTATATGTGTATGTCTATATCTATGTGTATGTCTATGTGTATAACTTCATATTTGACACATAATTATTATATAGTTATATAATATTATATAACTATAATGAGTAGTGATAGGAATAGGGCTTTTACTAGACCTACGAAGGGTGCGAATGCGAATGCCAGCGACTATGTGAATAACTTAAGAGCGAAGGTGAAATTTGCGGGAACGTCGAATTTAGCTAGAACTGTTGCAGCTCAAGGGGGTGTATTACCATTGAGGACGCCCCAGGGGCATTTAAAACCGTATCAAGGAACGTATGGTTTTTCGGCAACTACCCTTACGGCGAATTCGCCAAAAACATATTGTTTAAATACGAGTCGTAGTTATCGCGACTTGTTAGATATAACAAAGGGTAAATATTTATTGACACCACCTAATCCCGTGACTAATACTATAACAATAGATAATACTGAGCCATCTGAATTATATAATGGTGTATTTTTTGAGAATACCTATGTAGGTAACGCGGTGTCTATATATAGCACATCGGCATTTGGAATAGACAATAATAATATCATATATGATTCGCCGAGTCCTCTTGCCCCGTCTAATTCTAATCAACTTATATTTGTGGATCCATCGTATAATATGTTTTATGAATCACAAAGTTGTCTTGACAATATTACATACTTTAAAGATATACAAATAAGAACAGATTTAGGCGTAAACGGTAAAGAACAGCTTGATAGAGTTCTGAATTTGTATCTATTAAATGGGTTTAAATATCCTAGCAAATTTAGCTTGGATTACTATCCAGGAGAATGTATAAATGCGAATAATGATCTACAGACGCCTCCTGTTCCTGTTGTTACTCCTGCACCTCCTGCACCTCCTTGCCCACCTTGTTCTTTAGATACTATTGCGATAGAAGGTCCTACTAATACCTGGACTACGAATTCCAATATAACGATTTTACCTTGTCAGACACTAACCATTTTAGCAGGACAAACGCTTAATATTGAGAATAACCTTAATAACTATGGAACAGTTCAAAACAGTGGCACCATAGTCACTAACAATGGCTTTTTTACCAACTATAGCGGCGGCATTATTAATAATAACGTAGGTGGTCTCATAAACACCAATGTGGGCGCCGGTTTTTTACAAAATGATCTGGGTGGCATCATTAACAACAACGGCACGATAGAGGCAGATGATTTTACCGTAGGTGGCAACAGTGGCACTTTTAACAACAATGCCACAGGTTTACTCCAGATACAAGGCAACTCACTCGCCAACAACGGTATCATTACTAACAACACTGGTGGCGTCATTTCCGTGTATAGTGGTTTAACGAATATTGGTATCCTTACCAATCATATCGGTGCCACTATTTCCAATTCTATTGGTTTTAATATTAATATTACAAATTATGGCACTTTTACTAACTATGGCATCATTACCTTAAACTCAACAACCTCAGTATTTCAAAATCTGGCCCCCCTAATCAACGACGGAACCAGCGCCACTATTACCAACGCATGCAATTTTACCAACTTTTCCGGCGGCACCATTACCAACACAAATAGTGCTACTATTACCAATAATAGTGGCGGAACTATTACCAATAATAGCGGCGGCACCATTACTAATGACCATAGTGCTACTATTACCAATAATAGCGGCGGCACTATTACCAATAGTAGCGGCGCCACCGTTACCAACGACCATCTAGCTATTATTACTAATAATCACTTTGCTACTTTTAACAACCCTGGCACTATTACCAATAATTCTACAAATGGCGCTGTATTCAATCAATTTGGAACATTAACAGGAAACCCTGTTAGTAATATATGATGATTGTAATGGTAAAATAATAATAAATTACGATTATCCCTCTACCCGTCTATCCCCAATATGTTTAGAAAATGATTTAAAGATATCGTCACAATATAATATTAGATTGTATGTATCGTATTTATATGCCAGTAGATATGGTTTTGGCGATAACGCATAGTAAGATGCGACGCGAACGCATTGATCGGTTGTATAAGCAGCGGCTCAATGCGATAGTGGCGACAGCGGCAGCGACGGCGGCGATGAAGACTTATGAAAAACACGATGAACGGGAGAGTCGGGAGAAATTGGATAATTCGTTAAAAAATAATAACTGTATAGAGATGTTCCGATTCTGGTGAATCTTTTAAATATAATAATCATATGATTAAGCACGATTACATATGGTTATTTTTATATTAATTACAAGTAATTAATAATATATAATAATATATATAAGGATAGAAGACTATAATGGTCGGATCAGGTGTTATAATGACAGCGCTTCATAAGAATAAGGTATACTACTTATTCGGGAAAGAGGGTTCTATGGAGCGCGACAAAAAGTGTCACTGGGGTGACTTCGGTGGAGGAGCAAAAACGGGCGAAGATTTATTAGATACAACGACTCGAGAAGGTGCGGAAGAATTAAACGGGTTTTTCGGTTCCAAGGCCGATTTCGAGAAGTATATATTAAAGAACAGGATAGATGAGATAGCTTATGATAAGAGGTATACGTATTTAGTAAGGGCAGATTATGATGCCAAGTTGCCATATTATTTCAATAATAATTATAATTTCATTTGTGAATATTTGAAGGGGCACGTCCGGCATCCCACAAATGGGTTATTTGAGAAGAGTGAAATAAGGTGGTTTACAGTAGACGATTTAAAACGTGAGAAACATATATTCCGCGATTATTTCCAGAATATTATAGACATTGTTATCTATAATCATCCCAAGACTTTATCAAAACTGAAGAATATGGCACCAAATGTTGCGAAGGCGACTAGAATGAAGTTTTCCACATCCGATTTAATGAAGTGTGCGCGAGTAGGTAAGAAAAAGACGGGTAAGCATTGTTCGCGTAGAAGGAGACATAATCATACACGGCGAAGGTAATGATTTATTTTAGGTGGATCATATATAATATATTATAGCATTTATTATATAATACTATACTATATACGCCAGAGACGGGAGATTCGGGAGAAATAGGGAAATTGAAGAGATATAAATCGTAAATAAGATATATATAGAAAAGAACTAAAAACTTTCAATGTCTGCTTCAAAATATACCACAAGTGCTAATAAGAATAGCAAACTAAGGAATCGTTTTATTGCTAGTTTGGAAATAGCAACAACACGATTTTCGGATTTTACGTTCAAGGAGAACCGCCTATGGCGTGAAGAGCAAGAATATACTGGATGTATTTACGGAACACCTCTAATGATGACCTCTAAAATAGAAACAGGGCGACCGACACTTATGATCGAGATGAATAATGATAGAAATAGGATAGAAGGAATTGGGTTCTTATTCAATCGTCCTTGTGATGATAATTATAGGAGAATTTATAGTGATCCAAATACGAATCGATATATATATCAGGGGCGGTATAGATTGGATAGGAGTCTTGTGACGGATGAGTATTATAAAAAGGTATTATGGACATTGGATATGCTACTGTTCAAGGGAGCAGGACATTCGAAGCGTAGTATAGGTTTAACAAGGTTACCGGCGTGGTTGATGTTTAATGTGTATGATTATGATTTTGGGGAGGTGATATGGGAGATGTTTGAGAAATATGTGAAAATGGATGTAAAAAGCATATACGCGAAAAAATAAATATTTAAAGTATAATAATAATTAAATACTAATATAATATTATAGTAATAGGTGTTATAGTAATACTATTTTTTACAATAAAATGAGCAATGATAAGTCTACAATACAAAAATTGAAAGATGTTAATTTGTATAGTCTAGATGAATTAAAGGAGTTGTTTGGTATGAAAACGGATACAGGTGCCTATACGGTTGATGATATACGCGGTATTTTTGATACATTAAAGGGTCAATATCGTAAATTGGCGAGAAATGGTTTCTTGGATCAAGCGATGAATCGTATATTGGGGGATTTAGATATGAACCCGGATGTTGAGCCGAATACGAATAATAGTCCACAGCAAATGGATAATTGGTGGAGTAATCAGTATTTAGTTCAGGATGATCCGAAGCAAAATATAAAAATAACGGATAGGAAAGATAAGGTGAAGATATTTGACCCAGATAGTATAGATGGGCACAACCAGATGAAACAGGAGCAGTTGGGTGTAGTAAATTCGCGTGTTCAGGAGTTTGTCCAGGATTCATTAAATCCGACATTAAAAAATACGACAGAGCGGTTGCTTGTGATAGATTCGGTATTTCGTCAGACGATAACACCTTATAGTCCGAACCCTGCTTCACCTGCTTCATCAAGTGTATTTACGATGGACTTGTCGGAGCCGTTGGTAAATGTGTTGTCGATGAAGTTGTATTCATATCAGATACCGTATTCGTGGTATACTGTGGATTCGGCATATGGGACATCGTGTTTTTGGGTAAAGGCAAATGGAGGTAGCGCAACATTAATACAAGTGGATAATGGTAATTATACGCCGACGCAATTGATATCAGCGATACAAGCTCAACTTGGTTCTGTATTAAACGGTGGTTCAGGGCCATTTTCCGGTAATAATTTCGATATATCATATAATCCAATATCAGGAAAGTCTTCATTTTCATTTCAGGCTACTACGGGGGCTTATAGCGCAGAAGTAATATTTTATGATAGTGCGAATGAAAATAGTTGTGATGGTGTATTATGTGGGAATACGATGAGACTGAATAGTAATCTTGGGTGGATGTTAGGGTTTCGTCCTACAACTGATATGACTACTCCGATAGTATTTTCTAGAACTGTTACTCCTCCGACAATAGTATATTCTGATACTACTGTTGATACGTATGGGACGAGGTATATAGTGGTGGTATTGGATGATTTGAATCAGAATCGCTTGAATAGTGGAGTAGTAAATATAGTGGATACGTCTACGACATTAAGTGTGCCGGATTATTTCAATACGAGTATACCGAATGTTTGTGCTCCTGATCCGCAGTTAAACAATGTGTCGTCACCATTTTATGTAGCGAGTGTGCCGCGAACATTAACGAGTAAGCAATTATATTCGATAAACTCTATTTTAGATAATAGGAAAAATACGTATAAATATAGGTCATCGGCACCGTCTACATCGGACGTATTTGCCTTGATTTATCCGAAAAAGTTGGGAGCGAGTTCAGGTGATATGTTAGTGGACTTGGGTAGTAGTATGGCGTATAATCGTAGAACATATTTTGGTCCTGTAAATATAGAGCGTCTGCGTGTTTCACTACAGGATGACAAGGGTAATTTATTGAATCTAAATGGTGCTGATTGGTCTATATCAATTATAGTAGAACAGTTATACCAATACTAGGGTATATATAGGGTGTATACATATGATTATATATGGATGAATATATAATTATATATATTGTATCGATAATGAATTATTGAATTATGAATTATGAATTTCCGAGATTCTCCCGTCATTGCCGTTTAACGTGTTTTCCAAATCTATAAAATCTGGGGGATCTTCGGTGGGGGGTGGATCTTCGAGGGATATAGATTGTATAGGTTTTGTAAGTAATTTATTAAAGAATTCACTTATTCTATTTTCATATTGTATTTTTGGTTGTAGATTATCAACGCTATTATGAAGTAGATGAATATTATTAATATCATTTTTATCTCTAAAAGTGCCTGAATCGTCTCTTGGTCTATTATATCTCCTTCTTATATATGATTCTTTGCTTTGTATGGCATAGTGTGCGATATATATAGGTGCTTTAAAAAATGGTATATTATAATCGTGATAAGATGTTATACTAGGCATTCTATTATTATAGCAAAAGAAGTTTGCCGGATTTTTAATATTATATACGTGAGGGGTATCAGCATTGATTGCTTCATTAGTGCGGACAAACGATTTGATGTGATTATTAAGAATGAGGTCAGATTTAGTAAAGTGTCCTATAATATTTGGAGGATCTTTATCTAGTGAATTAGAACCGAACATAAGCCAATTAATGCCGACCATATCAACCGTGTTATATACTTGTAAGAATTGTTTAATATTTGTAATAGTTTTATGATTTAGTATAATAAATTCATCAGCATCTAGGTATATGAACCAGTCAACCTTGTATTTTTTAGCAATAGTGATTGCCGTATTCATTAGTTCAATTTTAATATTACCATTTATAATACAAGTAGACACGATGACGCGTTTGCTGAAATTACGAAATACGCTTGTTAAAGGTATTGCTGATAGATGGTCGATAATGAAAATATAATCGAAACCTAGTAGTAAATGATGAGCGGCCCATTCTTTGATATATTTCTCATCACGCGCGTTAGTAAATAATGCTACAGTGCGTGTTTGTTTGACATATGGTATATTTTTTTTGTTTTCACGCAATGTTTTATAGTCCTTAAATTTTGCTCCCTTGAGACTAAAAGTGTGTGATGACATACTATTTTCAACTATATCGTATGTGTATATGTATGTTTTATTAGTAGTATAAAAAAAATAATATAATAAAACGATTATGATTATTGATTATTGATTATTGAATTTATGAGATTCTCCCGCGATTGGCGTTCAATGCGTTTTTTCATCGAGCAGCATGATGGCCATAGCGGAGTAATTGTGGAGATCGATAAGAGTATCGCGTATACGTTCGTCATCAACAAGAGTGACACTATTTTTTGAAATAGATAGTGAACGTTGTATTTTATCTTCAATGCGCATAAGAACGCCGATCACGCCGAACTTGGCAAATGCGTCACCATAATCCGTATTCTTTTTCTTAAATAATTCGAGTGCTGTTTGTTGAACCTGTATCATTTGCGATACACGGTCGGGAGTGTGTGTTTCCATTCGGGTGTGTATGGGTGTATGATATATATGTAATAAAAATAAAATATGATTATTGCGCATAATATTAAAATGCTTAAAGTAAAATAAATAAGAAAGGTAGTGAAATAAAATATAATATGATAAATTAAAGTGTAATAAGTGTAATAAGGCAATGATAAAGGATATAGTAAATAAGTTGGTAAATAATATTGAGGATGTAGATGATATGGGAGCTAGGGAGATAAATATAGTGTTGAGTGGTGGGGCATTTAATGCGAGTTATATGGCGGGGTGTTTATATTTTTTGAAAGAGTTAAGGGAGCGTGGATTAATTCGTATAAATAAGATATCAACGTGTAGCGCCAGTGCTTTATTAGGATTATTATTTATGATAGATAAGATGGATATATTTGTGGATAAGTTATATACATATTGTGAGGATAGTTTCAAGAAGAATAAGTATGTTATATTTAGCGAGGAAAGTATGTGTGAGTTATTGGAAATGGTCAAGTCGGAGTTACCAGAAGATATATTAGGTATAATAAATAATAAGTTATATATAACGTATTATGATGTGATAGAGTGTCGTCGTGTAGTAAGGAGTGAGTATAAGACTGTGGATGAATTATTGTGTATTATGAGGAGATCGTGTTTTATTCCGTATTTGACGATGGATAAAGCGTTAGAAGATGGAAGATACTTGGATGGCGGAACGCCTTATATATTTAAGAGTGAAGAGTGTGGAGAGAATATAAAGAATTTATATATAAACGCGATAACACGTGATAAGATAATAGATGCTGTAGTGATAAAGAAGGATAAGACAAACATACATCGTATTTTGGCGGGTGTATTAGACATTCATAATTTTTTCTTTAAAGGTAAGAAGACAGCGATGTGTTGTTATGTGGATGACTGGAGTATAATGAGAAAGATAAATTTCAAGTTGATAGAATGGAGGATATATGCTGTGTGTGTATTTTTTTACATATTGATGAGACTGAAAGATTGTGTTCCTGAGAAGTATTATAAAGATAATAATATATTAAATACGTTATTAAGACAGATGAGAAGTGAGGTTGGCAAAAATATAGAATATTATTGTGTGTGAAATAAAATATATGGTAATATTAGTAATATTGATAATATTAATAATATGAATAAGATATTGAGGATATTAGTATCATTTTTGATAGGAGTTACTGGCGGAACAACAGCTGTATATACAGGTTTAGGTGTATCGTTAATGATTCCGTTGGTATTATTTCTGGGTGTAATAAAAGATTATAGGACGGCTGTAGGAACGATGTTTCTAGGAGTATTTGCGCCGATATCATCAATACCCGCATATAATTTTTATAAATCTGGTAACTTAGATGTGGTGGTTGGTCTATCAATAGCTTTAGGTTTTTTCACAGGTAGTTATGTGACATCTACATATTTTTTAGATAGTATTGATAAGGAAGTATTATATTTATTATTTGGAATATACTCATTTGTAGTGGGCTATATATTTATAAAAAGGTCGAAATATATATTTTAAATATATATTAATAATATAGATGATGAATTTTTCATTAAATGCGAAGAGGCGTGTTCCTCCACAGTTACAAACATTGTTAAGGCAGCGCCAGATCCAGCAGCAGCAGCAACAGCAACAGCAACAGAAGCAACAGCAGCAGCATATAGTGAAGGAACTTGTGAACACTGAGGTTCTCCCTGTGATTGTAGAGGAGCCCGTGAAGGATGTGATAACGTATGATATAGGAGAGTTATCAAATGATATAGAGGAGCCTCAGCTGTGTGTAGAAGAGCCTCAGCCGTGTGTAGAAGAGCCTCAGCCGTGTGTAGAAGAGCCTGTTATTGAAACATTGTCTAGTGGTATTGTGTATGATGGCGCAAATACCAATACAGGATCTGAAGTAGAGGTTCTAGAAGTGATTGAAGAAACGGTAGTAGAATCCGTGGATGAAGTGGAAGAGGTGGAAGAGGGAGAGGAAGCAGATGCGGATGCTGAAGAAACCCCTGAAACCCCCGAAGCTACGGAAGCCCCTGAAGCCACGGAAGCTGTTACTGAGACAGATACAAAAAAGAAGAAGAAAGGCAAGAACGGGAGAAAATAGATAAATCGGTGTGATAATTATATATTGTAAGTATTTTTACAATATATAACAGTAATGAAACTATAGTCTAATATTATTATTTTGCTGATGTTGGAGGAGATTGAGTAACCGTTTTTGTAACCACTTTCATAACCTTTTGTGCTGGCGGCGGTGTAGGAGGTGGAGGTTGGGGTTTTGGTAACTGTTGTTGAGGTGGTTGGGGGGTAGGTTGCGCTGTAGTAGATTGTAACATTATATTAATGGGGGAAACAATAGAAGGTGTATTAATTTCCTGAGAGGCTTGTATATTTGTTTTATCACATGTTCGTTTATGAACTGAAAGAGCTAGTAGATTTTTTCCAATAAAATTATTACATTTTTCGCAAATAAATTTACCTGAAGTAATATAACCGAATCTAGATGATAACATTTTTTCAAGACAAGGAAGTTGAAGATCTTCAATATTTTTAATCATTTTTTGTGAGAATTCTTTAACCATTTTTAACTGGTTTAATTTTTGTTCAACAAAGAGTTGATATTCTTTATTAATTTCTTCAAGGGTATCTTTGCTGATAGGGTAATCGTCTGTTAAATTAATTTCATCTAATTTAGCTTTAAATGAATCAATAATATCAATAGCTATTTTAATAATTTCAGGGTCATAATTTACATTATGAATATAGAGTAATACATTTCTATTATGGATGTTAATTTCAAAGTTTTCTTTGTTAACGATACCTCCCTCTTGAGAAAGAAATAGTCCGGAACAATTTTGTATATCTACATCGTGGATGAATTTTTTAACCTGGTCTGATGTAACTTGGCGAGACTCATAACACTTATTCTCAACTAGAATCCTTTGTCTATCCTTACGATGAATCATAATGTCTCCTGATTCTTTTTGAGAACCTACGTATTCAACCTCCGCGGATGGAAACAACCCCCTTAAAATATTCAAAACAATATTCTCTGATATTTTACCTTTTGAACTAGAATTCTCCATCCGTTTAAGAAAATCTTTTACTTCAGACTGTAGAGCGAGTTGTGATGTAGATATAGAGGAGAAGTGTGACATACTAGCGTCTTTGCTAGAATCAACCATTTTTCTAGTTGAATCAATAACATTAGAAAACTTGGTATCAATGTTTTTAATAAAACCATCCAGCGATGATTGTGACAATGGTTCTCCGTCTATCTTTGATGTTTTACTAATTTCTTCTGTTATAGTGGAGCAAAAAGATCTTATGTTATCATTAATCTGTCTAGAAAGAGCTTCATTATTCTTTGGAACAATTTCAGATAACAACAATTGTGTCTTATCTAATATGCTACCATTTGATTCTTTAATCAGAGGAGCAATCTTATCCGCAATATTCGATGACAAGATCATCTTCAAATCATCAATATAGTCTTTCTTAAACTCTGTAAGCTTTAAAAATAGTAGCTTACCATATTCAGTCTGTTGGTTTGTAAGTTGGGTTTGAATATTCGCAATTCCATTCATAATTTGCGAAGTAATATTACTATTATTTACAGGATTAGTTGTCTGCATAATAGACGCAATAATATCCGTAAACATTATATTCATTTTTTCAAAATCGATTTCAGGATGTTCGTGATAAAAGGCCCAAACTTTGGCACTGTTACACGTAAGAGATGTATTCACAGGTGATGACATTTGTGTTATGTATTTATTTATTATAATATCTTTAAGTTGTTTTCTAGTTTAATATTCTATTAGAAAGTTAATCTACAAAATCTTTTTTAAACACTTTTATACTTTTCTAGTTTATGTTTCTACTAGAAAGTTAACCTAGAAAGCCTTTTAGACCCTTTTCTAGTCTAGGATTCTACTAG
>Ga0209597_1000251_pt1 | contig 35665 bp, 32 predicted proteins | sample M_140625_MF_Meta_FD_187316 | JGI IMG/M metagenome (GOLD analysis project Ga0209597, IMG submission 187316) | Freshwater microbial communities from Lake Montjoie, Canada to study carbon cycling - M_140625_MF_MetaG (SPAdes) (version 2) | ecosystem: Environmental > Aquatic > Freshwater > Lake... | reverse complement strand
CAGTGACACAGTAACCCGAGAGCGTCCGCACTGACGCGCACTGACAATCCTCTAAGCGTCCGCACTGATAATCCTCTAAGCGTCCGCACTGACGCGCACTGACAATCCTCTAAGCGTCCGCACTGACGCGCACTGACAATCCTCTAAGCGTCCGCACTGACGCGCACTGACAATCCCCTAAGCCTCGGCACACACAGCCATCCCAACACACAGCCCTCCCAACATTTCCATTTTTTTAGCCTTCACGCATTTATCGGAAAATTGAAATCGATCTCATCCCACACTTCAACTGTAGTGCTCAATTATTGAACAATCTTTTCGAATCAACTATCATCCATCAACAACCACCACCCAAGAACAATGTCATCAGCCTCTCATCATCGTCAATGGTCCGTCGCCAAATTCGAGTGCGACAGGGCTCATCTGTGCGAGTTTCTCAAAGGACCAATCCAAGCAATCGAACAAGGTAAGCGTCGCATCCTCATCCGCGCCCCCGTCAAGTCAGGTAAAAGACAAATGGTCGAGTATCTCGCAATGAGAGACAACACAAGTCACCCCACACGCAAGCACAAGTTTCTAACCCAGTGGCACCGCAAAGCTGACGAAGACCAACGTGCCGAGCTCAAATGCTACGGCATCGAGGTGCTTTCTGGCATTACGGACAAAAAGAAAGACGACTACAACAACAAGATCCGCGACACTCTCAGCAGCGATCCCCGTGTTACGCTCATCGTTCACATCGACGAATGCGACCACGGTTCCGGAATTCGCCAGGCGATGGCCCACATCTGGAGAACGTGGCGCGAAGACGAGCGCGTGATCTTCATTCTCTACAGCGCCACGCCAGAGGAAGTCATCTACTCCAGAGAAATCGCAGAAGTCGGCACCGCTGCCGCCGCCGCTGAGAATGGAGATGATGAGGAAATGATGGAAGAATTCGGCGAAGGTGTTCGTTTCGACTACACGCCCCAAGACACATTTTGCGGCCCTGCTCGATTCCTCGACGCCGGTCTCGTATTTGAGTCACGCCCGTTTTTCGAGAAAGTGCCCCAACTCCAACAACCACCAGCCGGCGCTCCACAACTGCCGCCCTTCTTCAGACTGACCGCGCAAGGAAGAGAGATCATCGCCAACTTGCGTCGCGAAATCGAAACCGGCAATTCAAGACGCAACATATTGCTTATCCGTCTGTCATACGGAGACAGCGATATGGCCAAGCCGAACGCGAAAGAGAACAAGGCCATCTACCAATTCCTCAAGAACATACGTATGTTCACCGAGTTGGAAGACTGTCTGATCTACGTCGACAAAGATGAACAACCAAGCGGAATAGACAGTGATGTGATTTCTCAGAAAATCCAATGGAGCAATCCGAAATGGTGGAGAGGCATCACCACAGAGTGTCCGATCATCATTGTCCACGATCAGACGTTTTCCCGCTCAACGGAATACGCTTGCCACGACCGCACTTTCGCAACCCACGACTACCGAAACCAGATCACCTTCAGCATCAGTTCTCAAGCCGTTGAACGTATGAACCACTACTCCACGAGGTATGCCTCTGGATTCCAACCGATTCAGATCTACTGCCACCGCAATACATTGCTTCTGTCAGCGGGCCGAATTTCGTATGAAGAATTCCTTTACAACGAATGGGAGATGAAAAAGGTTCAGCCGACAGGGCAACGCCGCCGCCTGGGAAACCAACAGCAGCAGCAGCAACCCCAACAGCAACTCGAACAGCCCCAACAACCCCAACTCCAGCAACCCCGCCTTCAACCCTCAATGTTCCGGATTCAGAGAAGCGACCGCACGCATCGCATTCACCCTGACCATCCCAACCCAATGACGGAGACAGAAGCCCGCGCGGTTCTTATGGACCTCTGTTGCGAGAAAAGACCACCCAAGCTGTCAGCACGCATCACAGGAGACATCGACGATCACGTGATAATCGAGTCACGTCAAGTCCTTTGTGCCAGCGCAGCAGAGTTTGAAAGACTCGCACAAGAAGGTCAATTGAACGGCAAAAGCGGACAAAGTCCAGCCCGAGGCCGCAACCCTTTCGAATCCTACGCCCCCAACCCCGAAGACCTTGATCGGCGTTTCAAGAGCAACATCCGCGGTGTTCGCAAAGCACGCACAGTCGCTGAAGTCGAGCACGAAAGATGGGGTATAAACGCAATCTATCACACCCGTCGCCACATCTGCTACAATGAAGATGGAGAATGCGTAGTCCTGATTCAGTCGTTTGACGGCTATCGTGAAGTCGATGGACTCACCACTCAAGGATCAATGTATCGCCCACGTGTAACGGAAAACACTTCATCGGCATCGAGCGAAGGCAGCGTCTCGGACTAATCACAACACACACACACACACACAACACACAACACACAACACACAACACACAACACACAACACACAACACAAATCGTTTAATGGTCATATGTAGCGATATCACCCAAAACCATTAACACCTTTTTTTTACAGGGGACTCTGTCCCCCGTTAACCCCCTGGCCTACGGCATTATGGCATTATTGATTTAACGAATCACAATATATACACATCGGAAAATTGAAATGGTTCGCACCACACAAATCAATCGCAGCTCCCAGCAAGCAACAACAACCACATCAATGTTTTCGGTCTCTAGTTTCTCAGTCCCCGCAGTCCCCGCCACCGCCAACATCTCAATTTCGCATCACACGCATCACCCTCGTTGGCATTTGTCCGATCTCCAATACCGCGAACTCGTCGCAATGTATATGGATTTCGTCGACCACGCAGAGTCCACCACTGGCAACTCTCCTGTCGATCCTCATCTCAATCCGAAACTCATTGAGCAAGTCTTCGCCAGATTCTCACGCGTCGCACCCCGCGATTGTATCCTCCGCAAACTCAAAGACTGCCACGCCTTGGAGGAGGAACCTTTCGAACTCGCAATGAACCCAATGGGCGCCGCATTCCATCGCCCCAACCAAGTCAACATCCGCCACCGCAACCAATGGGACATCCTCAAAGTCCAGCGAATGAAAGACCAAATCGTGAACTACCAGCACCAACTCACACTCGTCAAGCTCGTCACGCTCACACACCACACATCACAACTCATCCGCACCATCACGGGCAAAATCGAGGAGCGACAACGCTGTCTCCAACTCCACCCAACGCGCTATTACCGCCCTGGACCTTAAATGACGCCACCACACACGCACACACACATACACGCACGCATATGTTCTAACACCTTTTTTTACGGAGGGCTTCGCCCCCCCTGTATTTCATTTAAATGCTGTAGGCCAGGGGGATAACGGGGGACTCCGTCCCCCGTATTTCATATGAAAAAATGTTAACTATATTATGATAATGGGTATGGAGCATTATTTTCAATTTTCTATTTACTATGCCCTCAGTTATGCTCTCAACACCCCGCATTTCATTTTTTTTGGGCCTCTATGTAAAAACGGAAAATTGAAATCAACCTAAATCATAAATCTAGAACGCATCGACACAACAACAACACACAATCCAATCAGATGTTGCTAGATCATATATACTACCGGTGTGGCGCAGAGGAAGCGCGCAGGGCTCATAACCCTGAGGACACCTGATCGAAACGGGTCACCGGTATTATTACAATTCGTTCGTTTTACAGAAGCGAACCGTCAATGCTAGCGACGTAAAACAAGCACCCTTCACCGGCGTGGCGCAGAGGCAGCGCGCAGGGCTCATAACCCTGAGGTCACTCGATCGAAACGAGTCGCCGGTATTATTACAATTCGTTCGCTTTAAAGAAGCGAACCGTCAATGCTAGCGACGTAAAACAAGCACCCTTCACCGGCGTGGCGCAGAGGCAGCGCGCAGGACTCATAATCCTGAGGTCACTCGATCGAGACGAGTCGCCGGTATTATTACAATTCGTTCGCTTTAAAGAAGCGAACCGTCAATGCTAGCGACGTAAAACAAGCACCCTTCACCGGTGTGGCGCAGAGGCTAGCGCGCAGGGCTCATAACCCTGAGGTCGTATGTTCGATTCATACCGCCGGTATTATTTCAATTCACTAGCTTTACAGAAGCTGGTCGTCTTGGCTAGGATGTTAAACACAGCATTCGTCTAGTTAGAGACGTTAAACGTAACACATCCGGTGTCGCCTGATCGATACGGGTCACCGGTATTTACAATTCGTTCGTTTTACAGAAGCGAACCGTCATAGCTCACGCGACGTAAAACAAGAGCACCCTTCACCGGCGTGGCGCAGAGGCAGCGCGCAGGACTCATAATCCTGAGGTCACACGATCGAGACGTGTCGCCGGTATTTTACACTTTGCGCGTTTTACAGAAACGCGCCGTCATAGCTCACGCGACGTAAAACAAGAGCACCCTTCACCGGTGTGGCGCAGAGGCTAGCGCGCGTGGCTCATAACCACGAGGTCGTATGTTCGATTCATACCGCCGGTATCTTACACTTTGCGCGTTTTACAGAAACGCGCCGTCATAGCTCACGCGACGTAAAACAAGAGCACCCTTAACCGGGATGGCGCAGGGGCAGCGCGCGGGGCTGATAACCCCGAGGTCACTGGATCAAAACCAGTTCCCGGTATCTTACACTTTGCGCGTTTTACAGAAACGCGCCGTCATAGCTCACGCGACGTAAAACAAGAGCACCCTTCACCGGCGTGGCGCAGAGGGAGCGCGCAGTGGCTCATAACCCTGAGGTCACAGGATCAAAACCTGTCGCCGGTATCTTACACTTCGCCCCTTTATCAGAAGCAGGCAAACACATTTCACCGGTATAGTGTAATGGCAACACGTGGTTCACCTTGGGTTCCAAAATACGAGATCGATGCTCGTTACCGGTAGTGTCTAGTTCTGACAATTAAACTGAACCGTTGGCTACATATCGTTAATGTAGCAACCCCCACACAAACACCCCGCCGGTGTAGCTCAGAGGAAGAGCGCCTAAACACCCGACCCTGCTCACTTCGACCCGCAATGGTCCGACTTGGGGTTGGTTATCCGCTCATAACGGGGAGGACGTTGGATCGAAACCAACCATCGGCAAAAACCCACTTTTTTTACGTGGGACTCTGTCCCCCGTTAACCCCCTACAGGGGACTCTGTCCCCCGTTAACCCCCTGGCCTACGGCATCGCAGCATCGCAGCATCATTATGGATTTAATGAATACAGCTTTTTTTGAGCCTCTATGTAAAAAAGGAAAATTGAAATCGTAAACAACCTCTCTCCCTGATGTAGTGCCCACACATCGTTCATTGATATGGAACAACAACAAACGCAACAACCGCAACAACAGCAACCTACGACACCCGAATCCGGAAGAAGCACAAGAGCCGCAGCGAACAACTTGACTCTTCAAGTCCGCGACAATATCGTGAACATCATTATGGGTATTATCACCCGCGAATATAATAACGTAGTTGATGTCGAAATGCTGCGCTCCACCATTGTCGCCGAAACAGATCCGCTTGTCACCATCACCACCGCCACCGCGAAGAAAGCCTCCTCCACCAAGCCCACCCGCGTCGAAGACATCGCCACCTTCTTTGGCACATCAACGCGCGAACAAAATGACGCGACAAACAAGGTGCGTGAACCTGTGCTCACATTACTCTCCAGCCCTCCCACAGAATTCCTCACCCACGAAACACACGGGGCACAATGGACACAAGTCTCCAACGAATGGAACAAAGTTATGACCAAATTAGCTCCCCAGACTACCGACGCCGCCGCCGACACCACCGCCGCCCCCCACTACAAAACCAAAGTAGAACTAAAAGGAGGCAGAGTTTTCAACTATGATGCCGACATCACATTCCTCGACGGCGAAACGGGTGCTACAGTCGCAAAACGCAAAGCAGAGTTCAAATACAACGCCACCCGTATTAACGAATTACCGCAATTCCTATCTCTAAAAGCGAGAGACAAGTTGTTTCCCGAATCCATCCCAACCTATGACGAATTCTACTACACCAACTACCTCGACAAGTATATCGCCATCGATACTACAGGCCGCAACCCTAACGACGCCGAACTACCAAAACCACCCCTTGAAGAATACCTAAAAATGGTAACAAAAGTCGACACCGAAGGTCTTCCATTCTTCGCACAACTAAAGGAGCGCGAATCGCTGTTTTTCAAAAAGGAGAAGTCCGCCCTCGTCGACGAATCCATCACGCAATATCTCACCCTATTTGGCAGCCAAATCGACGTGAATGCGTTCACCGCCAAACTCATCGCCGACGAAACAGATAAACATTACATCCTTTGGAAGAGCGGGCAATTCCACTACGACACGATCACGCAGGAAGAGATGTCCAATCTTCAGTTCCACTCCATCAAAAATGGAAACACGATCGTCCTTCAATCCGCTGCCAAACCTAGCACCACATTTCATCTGCTGCTAAGATGGAGAAACCACAAAGGCATTCTCAACCCCGCGTGGCAAATAAGCCTGAAACGCACACGCGATGCTCACAATGCTATCTAACACCGCACAACGCACAACTAACACTTTTTTACAGTGGATTCTGTCCCCCGTTAACCCCCTGGCCATCGGCATTACGGCATTTACAGATTAATAAACGATTATTATTTTTTATTCGGAAAATTGAAATAGAGAATCCTATATAATTCATATATAGTGCCCTCTCAGAGAAAAAGCCAAATCACATCAACTATCGACTCAAATGTTTTCCCGTTCATTCGCAAAGTCCATCAAGTCTCCTCAAGATGTCGCCGACGATATCGCCACTCGATCACACCCCACCAACAGAACAGTTCGCCGACCCCCCGCAACTAGTGGAGAAGAACAATACACCTACGATCACACAGGATTTCGTGTATTCGAACACGCCGCCGGCAACCACGCCGAAAATCTCGTCAACGATTACAAGCAATTTATGGAAGGTAATGGCACACTTGACTACCACTGCGCAATCACCGCACTTCATCACACACACGCCACACGATCTATGGAACATTTCAGAAACCAACTACGCATCATTCAGCAACTCACCGCTACTCCAACCACAACACCACCCCCCGCCGCACCGCAACCCGCCGCACCACCCCCCGCCGCCGCACCGCAACCCGACTACACACTTTCGCACCACCTGCTCGACAAAATGAAATACGCGCTCCCGCAACACCCAAAAACACTCGTCGTCGTGCGCCCCGACTGTTGTCACGCCAATTTCGACCCCGCAAATGTCCCACCTGAGCGAACATTTATCAAAAAGTGTTGCGAAGAACCCTCCAGCGCCGACACTTGTTGCTGCCACGTCGGAACCAGCAACGAGTCGGTCCAGTATACCAACCCCCTTGGTGAATGCCTTTACGTCCATTACTTCCCTCGCAAAAACGATTTCTTCAACACCAGCTATCGAATGTGGCATAACCCCTCTGATGACGAAAGGGTGCCGCATTCCCCCAGCGAAGAAGTGTCCGAAACCGAGATTTTCCCTGCTCGTTATGACCACAAGTTTCAAAGCGAAATGGTGGAAGCCGAGATCGCGGCAGCTGAAGGATTCACTCACGTGTGGAAAAACAAAAGCAACAAGCGCCGCTTCGAAAGACGCCAACGCCGTCGCCAACAACTCGCATCTGGTGAACTTCCCAAATACGGGCTCATTCTTGTCATCCTGGATACCGAAGAGACCCGCGCGTGTCGCCCTCACCCTATTGCGGGACACGACGACGAACGTCGCCAACTTTACAAGGCCAGATACGAGAAAATCCGCGACACTATTCACAAACAAGCGATCGAACAAGGAGTCATCACCGAGCCCCAACCCGAGCCCCAGCCAGAGCAACCCAAACCCAAGCGCCGACACGTTCCCGACATCCTTCATCCATTCTTGCTGCGACGCAAACTTCAACACCTTCAACAACAGCAATCCATTGCCCATATCCAGCGACCACTATCAAACGACACTCTCGCCGTCGCACACGGCAAAGCAAGGGCACAAGTCACGGCAATCAGTGCGCTTCATCCTCATCAACACATTCGCACCGTCGCCGGATCACTCATTGCCCTCCTTGCTATTCGCCTCTGTTGCGAACGAACCGGCATCGAGGCCATCGTGAATCAGCACGTAAACAATTACCGCGACAAACACTATGTCCACAATCTCCACCACGACGGACTTCAACACATTTTGCGCCGGTCATCAGGCTCACAAAACCGCGCCAACCAAATCGCCGCACCATATGTGGAATACGCCACAAACCCAATGCGAAATATCCCCGAGGAATTACAGATCACCCTGAAACAACTTATGGCTAATAGATTCAAAACCCCAATGGCCCCGTATCCCCAGTTTATATATGGCTCACATTCATTTCACAAGGCGGAATACTATGCCCGCGAATGCCTTGAACTTATAGGCACCCCCGAAACCGACCCCGCCTCAGCAGCCAGATGGGCCGATCTGCGCGCCAAAGTCCAAAGCGTCCGCCGCGGGGAGCGAACTTCATACGACGTCATCGCCGATCCAGGCCCTCACAACGATTACTGGGTCTACTCAATTAAACACACGTTTCATCAAGCGATCAAAAGTTACCTGGATGCGAATTTAGAATGGTTGAATATGAACGACCGCTCAAGTCGCCACGCCGAAGGCACCGCAACCATCCGCGTCGACAATGGTGCTAGCTTATTTTGGCCCCATTCCAAGGAAACACAAATCCGTATTAACGCCTCTCGGGTCGTCCAGACCACGCAGATGGTTCACGCAATGTATCGCTTCATTGTAAGAGCATCGTGCGTCATCTCCCCCGAATTCGTCGGCGTATTTGGATTCAATATGCGCTTCATCAAGACCATCATCTCCCGCGCAAACTATCTAGCAACAAAAGACGGAGACGAAGCGTCCGCACTGATGTTTGGCCACTTCCTGCCGTGCCTGATGACCCCCGATATTCACCTGGATATTTTCGTGGGAGGGAATATATTTCAACACCCGGAGCTCTATGTGAAAATGAGCAACCCCGTTTTGGGTGAACTCAAGAAAGAATTCCGGGATGTCATTCCGTCGCGACACACAGGCACAATCAATCGCGCAACACTTATGGACCCAGTGACAATTCGATGCCGCGCGTAAACCTCAATGCCGTAGGCCAGGGGGTTAACGGGGGACGGAGTCCCCTGTAGAGGGGGATAACGGGGGACGGAGTCCCCTGTAGGGGGTTAACGGGGGACAGAGTCCCCTGTAGAGGGGGATAACGGGGGACAGAGTCCCCTGTAGAGGGGGTTAACGGGGGACGGAGTCCCCTGTAGAGGGGGTTAACGGGGGACAGAGTCCCCTGTAGAGGGGGATAACGGGGGACGGAGTCCCCTGTAGAGGGGGTTAACGGGGGACGGAGTCCCCTGTAGAGGGGGTTAACGGGGGACAGAGTCCCCTGTAGAGGGGGATAACGGGGGACAGAGTCCCCTGTAGAGGGAGTCCCCTGTAGAGGGGGATAACGGGGGACTCCGTCCCCCGTATAAAACCACTTTTTTTATTTTTTTCTTTGTATATATATATATATATCCATAAACGCATCAACGCATCAACGCATCTATGCCAACCAAATCCCGCACACGCACCCGCACCCGCACACGCAAACACAAATGGTCGCTCAAATATAAAAAAAGCATTAATTGTAAACACCCGAAAGGTTTCTCACAACGCCAACATTGTAAATATGGCCGCAAAAACTGGACAAAGAAAAGATAACCACCATAATTATTTTCTATAATCATTTTCTATTTTTTAGCATTTTTTTATTTAGGATCCCCCACATTCCATTTCCATTTTCGCACATCGGAAAATTGAAATGATTATAATCCTATAAATCGAATATAGCGCCCTAAAAAGCAACCCCGATCTCGCATCAACGTTACAAAGCCAACATGTCATCAACTGTTTTCAATCCCGCCATCCTTCGTCGCATCGTTCGCGCCGGCACCGCTTCATCATTTGGGTCTCGTCCGGGAATGCGTAGGCATCACTGGACGGAACTCGAACTTCAAGAACTCTCTCTCGCTTACCTTGAACACAGGAACCAAATGCCCCTCTGGAAAATCGCCGAAATGCTCGAATTCAGTTTCGCCTCCCCCAAGCCTGTCCACCAAGAAGACGACGACGACGCGCCCATCACTCCCAAAACTCCCAAAACGCCAGGCACCGCCGCCACCGCACGCACACGTGCCCCCAGCGTCCAAGCAATCACGTCAAAGCTGACGGACTGTGTGTTTCTGGACACCAGAGGCCATTTGGGCTACAAAGATGTGTTTCCATCTCAACTTCATTGCCAGGTTTGGGAACACGTCAAGCTGTCTCAGAAGCATCGTGAAATGATCGCCCGAATGAAGATGTCCGCCGAAGCCGAAACCAAGCCATCCAAGAGCGCATCCAGCGGCAATGGCAACGGCAACGGCAGCATCTGGAATGTCAACCGCCACGAGTTCCTCTACGACACCGTGGAAGAATACGAAGCAGCATTCCCTCCCGCCAAGCGTCGCAAAATCATCAATGACGATGACGACCACAACGATGACCAGACCACTACCACCATCGCCGCTACCCACCAAGCAGTCGAACCCGTCGTCGAGCCCGTCGTCGAACACGTCGTCGGAGAAATCGAAATGGGTGACATCTGTGAAGCTCTCAACGAAATCGCCCAGCAAATTGAGGAACGCGAGCAGGGCCATCAACGCGTGAACCAATCAGTTCAGGATTCCCTTGCCAACATCCGAAGCCACGAGCGTCAAATCGCCGCACTCCTTACCAACATCCACGACGCCACAGCCGAGATCGAAACACATCGTCAAGCAATCGCTCAGGAAATGGAGACACTCGAATCATCATTTTCAGCCACCACAACCGCTGCCCCCACATCCACATCCGCATCTACATCCGCATCCGCAGCAGCACCTACACTTGGCCCCCTCACTCACGCAGCAAACTCCTCATTTGACCCCAATCACTACCAGTGCCGCACGTGCTCACAGATGTTTGATCCTCGCAATGGCGGTTTCTGGCTGATCGGCCCCAATCGCGAGACAGGCGACACCTTCTACCTCTGCCGCGGATGTACCGCATTTATGGAGGAGACAACAACGCCAACCGCAGCGGCAACAGAAGCTCCCCAACACCCCCTTCCCTCCCTCTCTCAGCGCATTGACGAAGAATGCGGATGCGACGGATGCGGATGCGGTGGTGGTGACTGCGAGTGCTGGGACTCCGACTACGAATACGACGACTACGAAGACGAGCCCAAACAAGGCGACTACGACCACAGCGAGGAGTGTAGCTAAACACTCACGACCCCAGCGACCACAGCGACCCCGACGACGACCATAACGACCGCACCCAGGTAAGCCAAGGTAAGTTTTTTTCTACAGGAGGCGAAGCCCTATCGCCAGTTCCTGTTACAGCTGGTAAATTTCAACCCGCATCTAAATACATGACCATATTTGTGTAAAAATAATTTGTATTTTTAAATAATTAATAAAATATATTATTAATTATTTGATTTTTTTCAAGGGGGGCAACCTTGAGGGATTATTCCAGTTCCATTGATTGTTCCGGGACCATTAATTATTCCTAAACCACAAGGAGGTATACCAGTAAAAATATTTCCGTCATTTGTAATTAATCCTCCACTATTATTTGTAATTAATCCACCACCATAGATGTAAATTGTAGCATCAAAAGCATTTTTAATTGTAGCGCCTGTATTGTTAATAAATACACCAACATTATTAAAAGTTCCCAGAGCATTAAGTCGAAATCCGCCAGTACTTCCAGAAAATGCCGAATAATTATTGATTCGGCCACCAGCATTATTGTTAATTACGCCATAAGTCTGACAATAAAAGTCTCCGTAGTTGTTAATTATACCATTATTGGTAATTATACTACCACCATCAACCGCAACAATAGTTCCGGTAGGAAAAATATTAATTATGCCATTATTGATAGTAATACTATTATTGCCTAAAGTATCTTGAGCATTTCGGATAGTTCCTCTCACGTTAATGGTGCCATTATTTGTCAATGTAAAATGATTTGTTTGTAGTTCTTGTCCTGCCGGAATTTCTAAAGTCTGGCATTCTAAAATAGTTGTATCTTGATTTAGTAACCAAATTATTCCATCATTTGTTGTCGCTATACCCCCCAGCGTAACAGACGGACAAGGAACACTACAATAAATACAATAGGCCCTTCTATGATTTGCTAATCCAGAACGTCTTTTACTCATAATATATTATATTTACATTATTAATTCCACACCAGACCCTTTCGGAAAATTGAAACGTTTTAATGCTCAAAATATAGAGGCAGCGAAACCGAAACCAAACCCGATATCAATTCAATTACAAACAAAATGGCCCACGAAAACGACCGCGAATATGCCCACCGCACCAACGTCCACAGCATCATCAACAACCACGGTCTCAATATGGGGCGCCCAGGAAATCAAGGCCGCTATACGCGTTCGCGCCACATCACCAGCGTCGAGATGTGGGACACTGTTTTCGACGCTCTAACACTTCCACCCTCAGCGCACGACACATCCGGATTCATTTACGACGGATCATTTGGACGCGAACAAGCCGATCTACGCCCCAACGATTTCCCCGAAGTTGTCCTCATTCCTCTCCCTTGTGCTACCCCCGGATGGCGCCGCTGTATTTTACACATCGAAGAAGTCGAAAATGTCGGCAATGGATACCCGCGACAAGAACAACTCACAGGTCGCTACATTCCTGTCGCCGTATCCTACCACGAGAACCATCCGATCGCCGGAGCAATCCAGCGCTTGTTTCAACTCCAAGCCCCCGACGCGCCATTTTATCAATCCAACGAGCAGCTCGCGATTCTGACATCCCCCTCATACAACGACGAGTGGGTTATACAAACAGCCTCGCTTTTGGCACAACCCGGCAACAACTTCGAAGCATTTGCCCAAATCATTCCGGCGGCGGTCATTTGGGGACCGGGGACCAACGTATTTCCAGATCCGGCACTCGTTCGACAGGCAAACCGCGCCATTGTCATCCCGGAGTATGATATGGACCCAAGGGGGGCACAAGACGCATACGAACAATGGAGGGCTATGGTTTATCCCGCTGCCGCCACAGAAGAAGAACGACGCGAGGCGTATTCCACATATGCCGCTGACCAAATCAACACCCATCGCCGCGCGCGTATACAATTCGGATATGATTTCCCTCAATACCCGAACCCTTACACGTTGCCAGACAACCACGGCGGCGGCAACGGCGGTGAACACCAACGCGAAAACAATCCCGCTGACCGAATCCGAGCTCAGCGCCATCCAGCAAACGCATACATCCAGGAGCTATACGACGCGCAAAACAACGACGAGAGGGCACGGATTGCTGCCGTCAATATTTTCGAAAATGTCCATCCAGCCCGCCCAGTCCACCCAGCCCTCCCAGCAATCAATATCATCGAGGTGGACTGATAATATGTAAAAAAAGTTTACTAACACCACACAAACACGCACACATACACACGCACAGCACACAAACACGCACAGCACTTCACTCACTTTTTTCTTTTACACCAACACCAGCACCATCATCATCGTCATCGACTCCTTCGTAAACACAAACACACACAATAATAGGCAACAGTCCGCAACAAAATCCGCAAATACCAATCAATGCCACAAGCAGAAACTCGCCGGCGTAGCGCATCACTTCGCATATCAGACTCAACGCCCCCCAACCAACACCATAAGAACACGCATCCTTCCCAGCACCGACATACCAACGAAATGTAATCAAGAATGCCGCAATACACAACAATATCGCCAAATTGCGCGCAACAGACGTGTATACCTTTTCACCACAATAACACAGATTATTGTGTAACCCAACCCACTGCTTTAAATCGATCCACAATTCTTCGCACACGATGGCAACGTCTTGATTGGTCATATCGGTGATGTCATAATCGTGACCACCAAAACCATCAACACCGCCACGACCAATACCACGACCACCGCCACCGCCACCGCCACCGCCAACACCACCGGCACCCTTCATCTTCATCCTCGCCTCCTGAAACTTCTTTATTTCTCTCTTGCGTAATTGACTCAACTCGGCATCTTCCGAATAATACATAATAGGTAACTCAGATGACATTTCTTGATATGGTAACGATACTGGTTTGCTTTTGCTATATTCGACTTACCCTTTCATTATTGTTTCAATTTTGCGACTATAGAAATACAAATATGATCATCGGGAAATTGAAATGAAAATATCGTAGATTTATTGTAAGTGTCTTCATCATATATTGATCATTATGGAAAATCCGTCTCTCTCTGCCCTCAAAAAATCTTCTCTTCGTCCAGATCCAAAATATGGAAATTTGTATGACATAATTCGAAAGCAAAAGCAACAGCAACAGCACCAACCGCACCAATCGCACCAAACGCACCAATCGCACCAAAACAACAACAACACAAATATAAAGATATCTTCACAAGAAGAATTATCTACAATGGAAACAACTCCCGAAACTCCCGAAACTCCCGAAACTCCCGCAACACCCGCAACCCTGCTCCTCACAGAAGATACAGGCAAAATACTTGAGAAGGCCATTTGCGACGTTTATGGCATCCCATATAACGGCCCGTTTATATACAGTCAAGCGGCAGTCGATCAACTCGTCCCTCGAGTATCAAAACTAAAAACAGATAACCTCTTCCCCCAATGTAACCACACAGGTGAAAATGGCGCAAGATATGATTTCACGTCAGAAGACGGAACACAGCATCTCTCGGCAAAAAGCAACAAAATAAGTAGCAACAAAGTCGCACCACAAGTAATCGGCCAACCATCCTATACAAAATTCTGCCAACTACTAGGACTCGATGAAGCTACAATCGACACCCTTGTAACATCACCACCGCAACTCAAGAAATATATCCAAGAAAATATCTCCACCATTTTGCCGATTATGTGGGAGCATACATTTGATTGCCCTATTATTTATTACAGAGAGCGAGGCAATCAAATCCAGTTTATTAAAGAAACAAATCCCACACCGATCGACTGGAGTAGCTATACATATACGTGGACGCGCCCTCACGATGAGTGGAAAAATTCAACCACCCTCAGGATATCACAACCGGCCACGGAATCAACAGAAAAACCTGTATCAATAGCAGAGTTTCAGTTCCATACCACAAGCCGTAAAAATCTCGCAAATAGATGGAACTTACCCGCCATCCTGAAACTGTTTCAAACACGTTTCACAATCGTTGAATTGTAATGTAATATCGGCGACACTGCGACACCGCGACACCCCACACCACGCCACACCACACGCCGCAATCCTCATCAATTCTTCCGCATACAAAACAGGTATTCCTTTATCTCCAAATTGCCATTATATTTGAAAGACTTAAACCGTTTATAATCACACTCCTCTACAGAAGCGACACCATATCGCCCCATAATTTCCAACATTTTTTCTTTGGGCACAATACTCTCACTATTGTAAGATAGGAAAATCCATTTCGTTTTAAGTTCGCGAAACAGTTTATCAAATGCCGCCTCGCATACGCCACCACCACTTTTACAAAATGGTGAAACAAAACAGTCGGCAGGAATACCTGTCTTTCCTTTAAGCACAGGTGCCTCTGACACAGACGCGAGTTGTTGTGGCGATTTGGCAATAATATTCAGCGGGAAATAATTCTTTGAGTATTGGCGCTTATTATAAGGCGGGTCGATATATGTGATATCCGTTCCAGCAAAAGCAGCATCACTGAGAAACGCCGAACTCAATACATCAGAACAGTATGTCCTTGATCCGGCAATACAAGGCTTCGTGTGTTTATGAATCGGTTCAAGAATAAACGGACGAACTGCCTTCGCCTTGAATTTTTTAAGATAGCATCCATATACGGCAGGAACATTGCTTACATTGTCTGCGGTGATTAATATAGATGCGAGTATAAACTTATATTCGTCGTCGCTAAGACCACTCTGAACTTTCAATTCTTCAAGTCGCTGACGAACATAGTCGATCCTCTGCGCATTATCCACCGTAAAGAACATTCGCTCGTTTCCCTCATATGGACTATAATTCCGCGTAACAAATCCGACACCCACACCACCCACTCCACTCACACCACCCACACCACCCACATACCGCTTTGCCTCAAGTTCGGCACAAAGCATCGCAATCACCGACTTACACTTCTCACTATAAACCGAACACGTAAATGCGTGAGTAATTACAGAACTATACAATTCGGCATCATTTGAAATCACTTTCGCTCCATATTTGGTTCGAAAATGATATGACACAATACCTGTTCCGGCAAATATATCGGCAACTGTAATCGGACCCGACAAACCGGCCCCACCAAACAACCCCGTTTTCGCATTCATTGACGATGTAATCCAGTCTAGTAATTGAAATTTTGAACCAATATAATTAAGCCTTTTGGGAACACTAATAGCAGCAGTAGCAGCAGTAGCAGCAGCAGCAGCAGTAGCAGTAGCACTAGACATTTTCAAGTAAGGTATCAATAGGCGTGTTTTCACGTTCGTTCTTGTTTATATATATTGTAAAGCGAACCTTTTAAATATCAATTTTATGTTTTATTAATGTTAATCGCGCAACCGACCGATAATCGTCATCGGAAAATTGAAACGAATATTACCCCAACAGCATAAAAGCAGTAACCCGAAGACATCAATTCTGTTATTAAGATCACATCCATCCCACCAAAAATGAATCTATTCATCCTCTCCATCGATCCCGCCAAAGCCGCCGAAGAAATGATGGATAAACATATCCACAAAATCCTCCTTGAAGCCGTCCAAATGCTCTCCACGGCCGTCCGCGTTCTCATCCCCGATCCTCATCTTGATCCCGATCTGGATGAACAACTTTACAAACTTGCCCACAAGAATCACCCCGTCACAATCTGGTGCCGCACATCCCGCGCGAATTTCATCTGGACGCTTGATCATATTGACGCCCTTCACAACGAATGGAAATATCGATACGCTCATCCAGACTCCAAAATCCACAAATCATACTTGGTCGCGCAAATCATTCGCCAAAATATCCCGGCGGATCATCTGTTCCCAGTATCCTCTGCCACATCTCGCAGCCCGACACCCTTCGCCCTGGCAATGCCTGACCAGTATAAGGATCCATTAGGAGACGCCGTAGCATCGTATCGCGCTTACTATATGTCCCCTGAAAAAACACGGATAGCTAAATGGGCAAAACGCCGCAGCGCTCCATCCTGGTGGACGGCAAACCCCAACATCCCCAACATCCCCAACATCCCCAACATCGCCCCCGTCACCATATAACACCAGATTCCCTATATTCGCCACAATATGAACCATACAGTGAACATATGTTGACCACCAGTAGCACTTTTTTTTGTATAAATAAATACTCATCGGATACAACAATGACGCAATCCCCATTAAATGATAATACGGTGCGGCAGTTGTCATTTTATAAGCACGAATATTTTGATATATTAGAGCACCACATACGTAAGTCATATCTAAATTCCGCCGCCATCCATAGGTAGGCATTCGCCAATAGTTAACCGACGTCATAAATACGCCACCTGGAACAAGAGCAAGATCATAATGCCCCCGATATATTGCGTAACAAGATGACAACATACTAAGGAACGATACGCGCCATATACACTTAGATTGAGCTGGACATAATATACAATCCCCGAATACAGGCATAATATCAAAAATCAAAAATCAAAAATCAAAAATCAAAAATCAAAAATCAAATATTAGAATTACTCTAGATATATCACGAGTATTATTTTTATTTGTTATTAATAACTAATTAATAATAAATATCACACCCAGACCCATACTAATCCACGGGCACAAATACATATTTATTACCATCTTCCTTTATGAAACTACCTACCTCATAATACAACCCCGTCATTTCATTTATTTTATATACCACCCTCGGTATATAATCCCGAGGAACAATATCCGATTTACAAATTAACCGCTCCACGCCATCGGAAAATGTGACCCCAAACAAGTCAAACTCGTATTCTTCTGGCCCCTCGTGTGGTCGGCATATCATAAATGCGGGCTTTGTTATATAGCTATTCATTTACAAACACACACAGACACACCCCCAATATATGTTATACTATATAATATAATATGTGACCTATATTTATGTATTTGTATATGTATATATTTTGTATTATGGTATGCGGAAAATTGAAATGAATTAATCCTCTTTAATTATATATAGCCCTCAGAGCAACAAACAACACCGAAACAACAAATCAACTACAATGGCCTATTCCAATTACAGCGACAACTTTGATGTTCTCAACACCAGTAGCTATACTGGTCACAGCAGTAGCGAAGACCCAATTACCCCAATTAGCCCGACGGGGTTGGGAGAGGAGAGCTATGACTTCTGTGTCGAAGACTTCCTGAATCCTGAAACCTTCTCGACCGCCACCACAAACGAGCCCACCGAATCATATCCCCGTTTTGACCCCAATGATCCCCTCAGGTATTTTCTGGAACTTGGCGAAGTCACGCCCAACGAATACGAAAAATGGAAACTTATCAGAGAAGAGCCTCCTCAGCACCACCAGCCATCACTCGCCAAACACAAACGCAAGACACCCGATTTCGGCCCAGGATATAACAGCGACAGCGACAGCGATGACATCGACGACGGCAGTCACGACCATGGACCAACAATCGAATACGGAAGCGGATATTCGGCGCACGCTGACGAACATAACAATCCGTTCGACCCCTGGAATCCAACACCAGACACGACCAATGACAGGCGATACACCAAGATTGTCGAAACCGACTGCGAATATCTGCTCTCACGATTCACGCAATCGGCAACCACCACCACCACCACCGCCACCGCCGCCGCCCACCCCCAACAACTCAGCAACTCATTTGAACTGAAACTCATCTGGGAACGATTCGCGATGACAACAGCTTCCAAGGAGAAACGCTTACAAACCCTCCAAGACTTCTGGCAAGCGAATGCCCTGACGACATACGAAGCACTTCAAGACCTCCGCGCAGATCATGCCCGAATCCGCGAAAATCGTTCGCCCGTCATTTCACATCACCCTGTCCCACCGCAGTATCACTCCACACCAATCGAAACCCTTGAAAACACCTTTGAAACGATTGGCAGAATGTGCCGCTGTATCGCCGAGGATTTCAACACCCAATCCGTCGTCAACTATGTCGAAGAATTCATCGTGTCACTCTATCGCGAAATCGAGTTCAGTTCACTTGTCGAGGCACACGAGAACAGCCTGATCAAAGCCGAAATGGATATACAACATCAACAACGACAGCCATTCTCATCTGTTTTCAGCAAGGAAGATCTACAAAGGCATATCGATATTCAACTCCTGAAGGCAGCCGATCCGACGTATCGAGCGGAGCTAATGACAACCGACGAGTGGCTGGCCAAGAAGAAGCAACAGTAAACATTCTCTGCCCCTCTCCCGTTCGCGTCATCATCATAGTATCATATTATAGGTAAGTATAATATCATATGTCATCTACACACTAACACACTAATACACTAACACACTAACACTTTTTATTCTTATATTTTTCCAATCTTATTTTCTATTTTCTATTTTCTAACGAATTAAATCATTTCTCCCGCATCTCCCGTTCATCGTATTTTTCAGATCTCCTCAACCTCGCCGCCAACTCAGCCACCTACATATAAAACCGCATCAAATATCCAAAGTTCTCATTGTAAAAACTCCGCCCATCATCAAAGTTCAAAACGATATCAGGATCATAAACACGCCCAACAAGTGAATACCCCGATACAACCCCCTCCATAATAATCCGCCTCGTATCTATATTTATAATCTCTACCTTATGTTTTTTAAAAATAACTTCTTCAACAGTAGATGTATTGATCTTAAGTTCCATCTCTCTTATATTCGTATTTATATTACTATTTATACAAGTAGTTAAACGAGTATTCCTATGAGAATTACAAAAGTTTCCACCCCAAGTATAATCACAATTATATAATTTATCATTGGGTTTTTCTTTTTCATTTTCATTTTCTATTTCTTTTTCTACCGAATTAACGCATTTCTCCCGCATCTCCCGTTCATCGTGGTTTTCAGATCTCTCTAATCCTTCCTCTCCCACCAACAACTCGACCTCAGTCAGCTCTTCATCCACATCCTCCGCCACATCCTCCGCCACATCCTCCGCCACATCCCCCACATCAAACCCATCTAACATTTCAATCTCGTGTTCTTCTATAATAAAATAATCCCCCTTCTCATTGATCACAAAAGCAGACATTGTTGCTGATATATGATATATGTTATATCATATAACAAAATACTATTTATATATTTTTATAAGAAGTTATTCAATCATTCCGCGCGAGGCTCTAAAACAAGAGAACCATCCCAAACATCCGCCCCTATCCTTGCCGCCACCGCCTCCTCCGTGTCCGCCACTTCCAGCCCTCCCAGCAACACTACCGCCACCACTACTCCCAGATTTCCATCTCGCATCAACATCCCCACCATCCGCCACGAAATTCACCATCGTATTTATAATAAGCCGCCTCAACTCTTCGGACACTTTTACTCTCATCATAATCCCACGCTTATTTACACGAAAAACATTCTCATTCTCTAATTCCACAAAAATATCATAATCTTTTATAGCACTATTGAGACGATATTTTCGTATTTTCCCACTTGCTAGCACGATATTCTTTGTCTCAGCATTACCGTTATCTACGATCTCTACATATAAATCATTATTAATTACGATATCTATAAGACAATAATAAAAAGGAATAACAATTGTTTTATATACTACTTCGCCGACACCATCACCACCACCACTAGCACCATCACCACCATTTTGAATTATTGATTTATTATCTCCCGAATTTCCTATAATCTCCCGGCTCTTACGTTCATCGCGTTTTTCGAATCCCAACAAGGCAAGGTTGTCCGCCAACCCACCGAGTCCTCCACCTCTTCCACTGCCTCCCACTCCGCTACCACCGCCACCCACTCCACCATCATCCTTAAATCGTATATAATTGGTTGTAGGACTTGTCCCAAGACTTGAATAGTTTTTCATTATATTGTATATTAGATATTATATTTCTGTTTCTATTTTCTATATTATATTTTCTATTTATATTTTCACACCAACCCCTCATTTTCCCCGATCGGAAAATTGAAATGATGTTAAGGCAATAAATAGAAATCAGCGATCAAGCACCAACAAACAACGAACGAATCATCAATGTCCGGAACTACTACTACTACCAACCAAGGTGCAGCGACCTCCGCCAGATACATCGCCGCCACCGAATACGGATCCCACATCTTCAGTGGCGATAGAGGTGAGTTTGGGTTTTTAAAATTTGCTGACCCCCACAGACAGATGACCTACGAGCACCACGAAACCCGCTTCAAGAAAATGAGAGGACTCAAAACGGCCTACGACAAGCAAGAATTCCTGCGCAAGATTCGTGCCGATATTAAGCGCGAATACCTGACGCGCAAGAAACAAATAAAGAGGCTTCAGATGGATGCCGCTGTCGACTTTCGGAATGCGGAGAATGAGCTCCAAGAACACTTCTCAACTGAAGCCGCCGACCACCCCTACATCCACGGCGTCGACATCAATGCTCCTCTCGTCTCGCAAATCCGACTCCCCAATGACCAAGTTCTCGACTTGAAGGCGTTTGATGAAGGGGGCGAATTCGCGAAACTGCGTCAAGTCCACGCGGACCTTCTCGCCGATCAGCAAGAATCCATCCGACAGTTCGAGCAGGAGGAGCAACGCCAGAATCAGTATCACGCCATTTGGCAACAATATGTGGAACGTGAATACAAGCAGCGGCGCCCCTACGAACCCCGTGGCGGTGACGGTGAAGAAGAAGTCAACACCGAAAACCGCTGGGAATGTCATGACGCAAACTGCAGCACGTGTGGTCACGATGATGACAATGACTCTTACAAAGGTGATGAGGTGGACGTCCGTCACGGACGCGCATTCACTTGGGCTGAGTTGGTAGCTGGCGGCGAAAAGCAGCAACAACAACCGCAGCAACAGCAGGAGGAGGAGGAACAAGTGGGGCGCTATGGCGACGGAGGATTCTGCGGGTGTGGCGATTTAGACTGTAGCGACTGCTTCAGCTACGGCGATAAGAACGACGACCAAAGCAGCTACGACAGCGACTACTGCGCCGAATGTGGTTACTATCCGCGCGAATACAATTGGGAGCGTGAATGCCGCGAAGCAGAAGAAGCAGCAGCAGCACAAGCGGCACAAGCGGCAGCAGAGCAACAACGCTGGGAGGAAAACACGCGCAACAGCGATGGTGAAACCTGGGACAAAGAAGCAACAGCGAATGAAGCCGAACACAGACGCGAAGTGGCACAAATGAGACTCAACGACGACGTGACCTACGCGTGTGATGATCATCCCGATGTCCTTCAGCTCGAAGTTGTCGAAGTCACAGAGCCGAAGGAGCGAATCACGGCATCCGCAGCATCCACTGGGGCCATCAGTGCTCAGAAGAAAGCCGCAGCGGGAGCAGCAAAGAAAGCCGCAAAAGCACGACAGGCCAAGCAAGAACTCAAAAAGGCAAAGTTCGTCCCCATCAAGATCACCATGAACACCAACCGCGTGCCTGTGAGCAAAGAAGGCGGCGACGCGGAAGGAGAACAAATGACGACACTGCTCTACCAAGGCAAAGCTCAAGTCAACCTGCCCAAGAAGAATCTTCAGAATGCGTCGCGTGAAGACAAGCGGCGCCACATCGCGAAATGGAGGCGCATCGAGGCGGCGGAAAAACACGCAAGCGCACGCGGAACCAGGATTGCGAACATCCGCGAGCCGAGTGCGTGGCACAACTGCGGCGGATCCGACAACGAATACGACGACTACGAACACTAACTAAGTCGCACGACGACACACGCCGAACGCGACACAATCAGGTAAGTAGCACCACAATCAGGTAAGTGTGTGTGTGTGTGTGTGTTATGATGTTAACTAACACTTTTTTTATTTAAACACAGACAACAGCATCGAAAAATTGAAACCATTTATGTCTATAATCCAAAATATAGACACAAACCAGACAAATAAACTACATCACAATCAAACTAAAACACAACGAAACAATGCCGGCATTTATCGCAGAGATACTTAGTATGGCCGGAGCATTTACCGTTTTATTCTCAATCCTGTTTTGCTGTATTAAGGCAGACAAGGAGGACTCATACACGCGACAAATGAGAAGACTTCGCAACTACAAATGTAAGTGTAGTAAATGCGGCAATAATGGCAATAATGGAAAGAATGGAAAGCACGGCAAGATCCGAAGCGGTAGCAAGACAAGGTAAATAACACAACCGACGCAACCGACACCACACCGACGCCACAACCAACACCACAATAAAATTATGATGAACGCTTATGCCGGCGCATCTTATGTCGACAAGTCTTATGCTTGCGGGTCTTATGCCTGCGAGATTTATTATGTTTTTTTCTTTTAATAACAACACCATTTCGCCGAGTAGTTTTTCTTTTACGAATAAGTTTTCCTCCATGTGGCGTCATATATGGAGTCATATATGGAGTCTCATTATGCAGCATCTGCTGTGACGGCAGCAGTAGTTCTACATTCTCTGCTGCTCGCTGTGTTACTTGCTGTGTGTCTACCACTTCCTTAAAAAAATTAGTTAGGGTTTCTTCAGAAGTAAAATATTCACCTAAACTAACATTAGGCTGAGTTACAACCGTTCTGAATGAATTAACTTCTTCAACTATTTTGCTTTGAAGTGTGTGAAGTTCTTGAGTTAATGTATCTATTTGACGAACGCTATCAGTAATCTCCGTAGTGACACTAGCATATATACCAGACTTAAGAAGAGCTCGTTGTGTATCATCTGTTAGACTAAATATTGTGAGTTGTAAAAAAGGTGGAATTAATCTCCAAATTTGTGAAACTCCTCCTGGGGCTACTCTAATTTTTTCAAATATGTTTATAACTATCATCCCATCGACTTTAGATAAATATTTACATATCTCTCTATTATAATCATAGCATAACACCAGAATAGTCTTAATTATATAATAACATTGCTCCCTACTACTACTGTCTTCTTTAGTAGCATAAAATATAAGTAATCGTAATAAAACATCTCGATCTGTATCTGGTATATCCATCCAAAACAAACAAAATCCATTTATCGTTAGAGATGTTAAAGTATTTGCCAAGTTTGTATGGTATTCTGTAAGTTTTCTACGTGTATACAATAGTCTCATATAGTCGTAAAACATACTTTCTGCCCATGGTTTTTCCCAATCTGTTATTTTCACACCGCGTTCAGTTATATAAGTAACTACGTCCTTAGATCCTGTTCTAATTATATCATCAATGCTATTATCTTCTCTTATAGATTCATCCGTAATTTGAGAAGCAAACTTTATACATTCCCCTTTAATATGGCTGTTTGCGGAAGTTTCCCAACTGGTAACCTTAGAATAAAAAGCATCTTTTGCGTCTTCACTTCTATAAATAGCAGTCTCAAGCTCATTCTGACTTTTAATATTCCCATGAATTTTTTTACCTGTATCTTTGTCATATAAATAGTTACCAGAATTTGTCCGAACAAGTACAAAGCGGTTTGCCCCCCCGGATAAAATACGTTTTTTTATTGGTTTCTTTTTAGTTACAATATATCCTCCACCGAGTTTAATTTGTCCAACTAGAGTGTTAATAGTGGATACTTTTAAATGTTGAAGTAATAAAAAAATACCATATACTTTTAATAGTTCTTTTTTATCCCCATATACTGGTCCATTCTGTGTGTTTAATCTGTGGCATAGCTGATTTACACGAACCATTATAGATGCTCGCGCATTAGCTCTCGCTGCATCCAGATTTCCCCCACTATCCAGGATTTTCTGGATAATCAATCCACAATCATAACTTACAGCATTAATAGGATGAAACAACCAGTTTAAATAAATATCTATATTTTCCGAACATGGTTGATATTGACCATTATTAGTATCTAAGTATAAAAAATCAACGTCACTTTTTAACATATTACAGCACTTATGTGACCAGGCAAATTCAGGGGAATTTTTAAGTAACTTATCTATATAAGCTAGTTGTTCATCTGTAGGATTAGAACCTGGTGTTATTGCCGCTTTAATCGCGCTTAATTTCTGATAGACTTCAGTTTTTGATAAAAAAAAATCGGAAGCCTGTAAAGCACTTAATATTGGCATAATATGTTCACAATTAGCAAGATTAAATAATCCTGGTCCCGGTCCCCCAGGCCCAATAGCTGTTCCACATAAATAACAAGTTCCTTGAATATTAAAACCAGGAGTATGAGGATTAAAATTATAATTGAATAATTGACTCCCAGCACCATTGTCCTGTCTAGCCCCAGGACCTCTTGTTGTATCTAAACCATTAACATAAGTTGAATAATTTTGAAAATGTGCCTGAACAATCGCAGGGTTCTTGTAATCTAGATCAATATTAATATCCGCTCTTACGATTGGTTGAACATACTTACATAGTGTTCCTGATTCTACTAAATTTTTTTGAAATATATTTTTCCGCCAACTTTCTCCTCCTTCTTTGCGAAATATAGCATCCAAAAAAAGCGTTATACCGCTTTTTGACTCAGTGAGTTGCTCTGATTTTAATATTTGATATGTCTCAGGTGCCTGTTTTATTTGAAGGAGTTCTAACTCCTTTGTAAAAGTATTTATAAATTGGTCAGACATAAAAAATTCTCTTCTAGGAACACTGGTGCCTTTTAATGATTTCTGTCCACTTAAATATTTTTGTAAAAACGTTATTGCTTTTTGAGTATTGTTATATTGTAGTGATGGTGCTGGAGGTTGTTGTTTAATAGATTCCTCAAAATTTTGAAATGAACTTAAATCAAAATCATAATTTTGTTGAAGGTCTAGTTTAAAAGTTGCCATCCTATATAATTAATTATTAATGATGGATTAATTATAATATATAATAAGCGTATATTATTCTTCGGAAAATTGAAACACTTTAATCCCATAAAATCAAATACAGAGAATCCTAAATTCGTCAAACATCAAATCATCATCAATGTCGTCCTCACCCGTATCGTCCCCTCGGTTTTCCTGTGCCAAATCCGATGCTTCATCTTGTCCATCAACTCCAACGCCAACTTCAACGACGTCTACATCTTCGCGTGCTAAAGAAGAAGCATATTACGCCTTAATGTCAGAAACTGCCAATCTTCACGCCGAGGTCGAGGCACTTCGTGAGCAGCTTGACTACCAAAACCAGCAACAGCAGGAGCAAAGCCACAAGCAACACCGGCAATGGATCGCCGATAATCTCGAAGAAGCACAGCGAATCATCGACAACATTGTCGGCATCAAAGGTATCACGGAAGACCCGCTCAAGGCCGCAATCAAGCTGGGCATTTCGTCACATACCACCGCTCCCGCCACAGCCACAGCCCCAGCCCCAGCTCCCGAGCAAATATCTCGTGAGGTATTACAAAAGCTCCTTATGTCAAACCTGACTACACGCCGTGAAGACGATTTCATCGAAATGTGCGATGACCAGAGCAGTATGCCTTTCGAATGCGGCCACTAACTAAGACAACAAAAACAACAAAAACAACAACAACAACAACAATATGAATAAGGAAACAGAAGGTAAGGGAATATGTATGTATTTATGAACTAACACTTTTTTCCTTAAGCTCTAAATTCCCATATCGGAAAATTGAAACGTTTTAATCCCATAAATCTAAAGCAGCGATCAAAGCAGTCACATCACATCACATCAAATGTCCGAACAACCAAACAAGGAAGAACGTATCCGCGAGTTGGAAAAAGCCCTACAAACTACAAGAAACGAGTTGTCGTATGTCAGCACACAGCTCATCGATGAAAAGCATCTGCTCGCAAGGATGCACGGATTAGTTTACAATGTTACACAGGAAAATGCCCAACTGAAAACAAGAATCGAAGAACTCGAAGCCGAAGCAGCGGAAAGCGAAGCGCGGACGCAAATACAGTCACGCTTACAATGGCCTTCAATGAGTCCGGTGTCTGTTCCAGTATCGCCGCGCGTCCACCACCCGGGACACCCCACCTCACCACGACTTTCCCCAGAGACACCTGAGCCAATAGCAGCCGCCGCCCCATCAGACGCAAATCAAAGACTTACCAACTCACCGAGGAGAGCCGAATGGGAGGAGGATGAATCGGAGGATGAAATAGACTGGGAACAAAGAGAACGCGAAGACTGGTTCAAAGATCATACTACACTCGATTATAGAACAGTGACTGGAATATAGAAATTCCGCAACAGCACATCAAGGCACGGGTTTCATCAACCCTTTTTTTAAATAATATCTAACAAATAATGATATTACGTATTTTTTTAAATATAAAATAATATATAAAATAATATATAAATATAAATAATAACAATAACAATGAGTTTAGAAGAGTTAGTGGATAATTCGCGAACTGACAAAAACACATTGCATTCCTATTTGCCCCTGTATCAAAAGTTATTAGTAAGTAAAAAGGAAACAGCCAAAAATGTATTAGAGGTTGGAATATATGAAGGGGGTGGGAGTATAAAATTATGGAGTGATTTTTTTACAAATGCGAAAGTATACGGAATAGACATTATTACGGATGACAGGATTTGGGAAGGAATTAAAAACAAAGAGAATATCATAATACACGCATCCACAGACGCATACAATCCCTATTTTTTTGTTGATAATTTTTTAAATAAAAACATAAAGTTCGATTTTATGTTAGATGATGGACCTCACACTTTAGTAAGTATGATGCGATTTATAAAGTTATATTCAAATATAATGACAGATGATGGTATATTAATTATCGAAGATGTTCAATCGTGGGACTGGATTGATCAACTTAAAGAGTCAGTTCCTGACCACTTGAAAAAATATATCAAAACATATGATTTAAGAACTAATAAGAATCGCTATGATGATATTGTTTTTACTATAGACAAATGTAATATTGATGCTGACTAATTTATGAAGGCAATACGCGCAGAGACTCATAATATAGTCTCACTTTGTTGCGAATAATATACATAGCAGACAGCGTCAGCAAAGAAATCTCAACCGAACTTCGCACGATCATTGGCGTATCATTAGACTGAACGCTATAATAAATCCACATCCCAGACGAAAAAATACTTAAAATACAAAATGTCAATGACAAACTATTTATACTTTTATTTTTATAAAGTAAAAACATAAATATAAATCGCCCAACAACAGACAAGGATGTAGCAGTATATGGAATAATCCGCAACTCTTCACTATTTTTATTCATACTCGCAATCAAATGATATATACATATATAAAATTGATTGTAAATATATTTATATATTAAATTATATAACAACCAACCGTCACAATACACCCAATCAACCCAACACCCCCCGCCAAAAATGTATACCGAAGTTTTCAATGGAAATTATCATATTCGTGTAGGAAAAACCCAACAAGAAAATGACACCATAGTTCGCACATCACCGCAAACCGCGCTCTGGTTTCATCTCAAGGATTTCCCAAGTGCCCACGCCGTCGTGACGAATATAGTGAAGTCGGGCATATACGACAAGGAAGTGATCATCCGCGCAGCGACCCTAGTAAAAGACAACGCAAAACAAGGCGTGAATAATTTACAAAAATTGAGTGTAAATTACTTACCGATTAAGAACGTAAAGCGCACGGAAATACCAGGACAAGTTATTCTCACAAAAACCCCTAAAATGATTCACGTGTAGGATCGGCATCCACCACCCGACACGCATCCTACATAGGCATCATCAAACGCACATCGGGAGAAGAAGCGAAACCCTTGGGGCAAACATTTACACCTGTCTTGTTACCGTTAAACCAGTTGTCGAGCAACTTAGCAGACGGTTGTGTAGGCGTAGACATAGACGTAGATGCGAACCCACCGACTTTGGGGCGGACGGTATTGCCACCGCCGAAATTGGTGCTGGTGCTGTTACCATTGAAACTGCCATCCAACAATTTGGGGAACATAGTGGAAGCCTGATGGTGAAAAAAGGAAGGCGCGGGAGACGAAGAGGGATTCAAAGACATTTTTATAATATTGTATAATATTTTTTATTTAATATTCTATTTTTAATATTCTAATTTTAAATCAAAATATAACAAACATTCAAAATATACTTAATATAATAAAATAACAACAGAATATATACACATACATACGCACATACATACATATAACAATGATACTCGAAGTTATTGGGGCGATTTTTGGTATGGCAATTGCGGGGGCTTGTTATTCAAACAGGAAATAACTCGAGAATCCGCATATATATTTTAGTTCAATTATAACTGATGATATAAACCAACAGTTATAATTTCATTTTGTATTTGTATTTATTTTTGTCAACACAACCCGTCACCCATCACCCGTCATCAACGGTTTAACGACGGCCACTGAGAGGAAGACCCATAGAAGAAGCCTCGGCACGAGTAAGAGCACCGGCATTGTTGGCGGCAACTTGAGCAGCGCGAGTAGGGTTCGCCAAATAGCCGGCGTTGTTCATTACGTAACCATTGGAAACGTAGTTCTTGGCGCGAGGGGGTGCGGTCTTAGAGGAGGAAAAAGATCCACCGGCAGACACGTTGGCGTGTAAAGCAGGAAGCTTTGCGGAAGCAGAAAAGGAGAGGTTCAAAGGCATTTTATAATATAGTCTAATATTTTATTTTTATATAGTTTTCATTTATTCTTAATATTCTTCTCCGAAAAATTGAATAAAATGTATTATTATTTTTATATATTATATACACAAACAAGAGTAGCTACATACCTCATCCATAAACTCATCCATATCCATATTCACATCCGCAATGGAAAACACAGACGCCCATCACGACCCCCAAGATTATACAAAAACAGACATCAATGGATTCCCGGCAAGGTATGTCCTGACAAAACATCCCAGCGATCCAGAAGGTGGATATATGGTGGCAAAAGTCCTGGACATCCCTCTCCCCGAATTATTCACCACGGATGTATCGGAATCGACACACGCAGCGCACTCAACACATCCCCATAATCCCCTGCGTCCGCCGATCAATCCGCTTTATAATTTCAGCACGACGCCCGAACATCTACAAGACCAATCAAAGCTGGTCGTCCAGCATCGCCTCGGAAATCACGACCTGCCATATCGCCGCATCAACCCCGAATTCTATACCGAGTCCGAAAAGAAATGGTATATGACCGGTATACTACAGCAACCTATACGCGCGGTTATGATTTACAGTTTAAAATGTTATTGTTGCGGCGATTTCCAGGCCACCGACGACGATATTCACTGGGAGAGCACCGATGCAGAAAGCCGGCTAGGGTATAAGTATTGCTCCAATTGTAAACCATACTTTCGTAAGGCGCTTTTCAATACACTTGCGCCAATTTGGCATCTAAGACTTGAATATGAGAAATGGCACGAACAAAATAATCACGAATTGGAAAGGCCTTTCATTTGGGTTAACAGAACGCGACGTGATGCCAACCGGAAGCGCGATGTCTTGGGTGCTTCTCCATACAGATATACGAAATGGCGCGTCATTAGCTGGGTCACTACGAAATACGAAATGCCGCACCCAAGTCCCGACGGCACGACCGTAGTCGAGGATACCGAAGATTGTATAACGATTGAACAATTGTCGGAACAAATAGTAGAAGGCGGTGATTACTACACGCTCACAAAACTCGCGTCTGTTATGGATGTTCTTATCATCAACCAAGGAATGATAAATGACACGGACAATTATGACCCAAATATAGATGATCCGCTTAATAAATATACGTATGAGGAAAAAAAAAGAATCGTTAGCGAAGCTCGTTGCGCCGCCGTATATCGGTAAGCAATGACCATACCCACAGCGCATAACACACCGATGAATTCCCTATTTCCTATTTTTTATTTACAAACCATTTATTGTCGCGCCATTTCCTCAAACGGAAAATTGAAATGCTTCCGGGCCATAAAATCGAATACAGTGAACTCGCAAGAACAAACAAACAACTCGAATCAACAATGTCCGCTACTACCGCCCAACTGTCTACTGCCGCCGCCAACCAGGAACAACAAGGTTTGGAATTTCAGGTGCGTGAATATGACGATGACGCCGTCCAGAGCGTCCTCCCTCCTCCCGACCTTGTTTCCGACTCCGGATCCGAATCCGACGAAGAAGAAGAAAAGGAACCCACAGCTCTCGTGCGTCAGATGTCGTCTGCTCCTCCAAAGAAGCCTGTTGCCGCCCCTGCCGCCACCGCCGCCGACATCAAGCGCGTCGATTTCAAGGATGAAGCCACCACCGTCAAGATCCTCACATTCCTCGAGACCCGCGGCATCAACACGAACAAGCTTGTCCAGGAGCACATCCTCAAGTATGGCAGCCGCGCCCGCATTGCCGTAAACGATGATGGCCACATCGTCGGGTTCGCTCTGTTCGACAACGAAGTCGCTCAGGAAATGCTCATCGGCGCATCCGATACCGAAGTCAAGCAATACGTCGAGTCCAAGCCGTTCATCTTCTGCCAGCTCCTCATTGTCGACGATCCTTACGAGGCCGGCACCGCAGAGAGGAACCAGATGTGGAGCAAGCGCCTCATCAACTCCGTGACGGCGTGTATCGTCAAGAACCGCAAAATCGGAATCGTCCGCGTGGATGCCAATGACGAAGCGGAAATCGAGCTCTACAGGTCGTGCGGCTTCTACACGATGGAGGATATGGGCGTCCCCTCGTATTCCACCAGTAAGGACAAGGTTGTTGTTCTCGGATACACGCCGCTGGGACTTGAGCAAACCTCCGAAATCTTCAAGAAGTTCTACACACAAGGCGCGCGATTCTAATGGGTGTGTCGCAAACGATACACGCCACCCACACCGCAGGTAAGATAAGCATATAGCACAGCACGGCACTCTAACACTTTTTTTATCGATTACAAACAGCAAAAAAAGTTACAACATTCATCACATCGCACCGCACCGCACCGCACCACACTCACTTACCACCCTCCGACTCCAACTCCGACAATCGCATATAAGAACGGCAACAGTATTTATCAATCGGCCCCACATAGATGTCCCCATTTTTCACCTGTCGCGCCGTCGGAATACTCGTATGTGTGATCTCTGTCACAAGCACCCGCTTCTCTCCTTGATACCAGTAAGTATATGGCGGACCCATAATCGACTTCCCTTGGAATGTATGATGGGTCGGATTCGAAAGACGAAGCTGCTGTAATGCGGGAGAATACCACCCGTAATATAGCGAAGTCTGTTCGGGGGATGGCGTAGGCGGAGGCGTAGGCGGACAGGAACTCAAGAACATCCTGTCGTAATTCAAATTCGTCTTCATTTTTCTCGGAATGCTATATATTATTCACAGTCTGGCTACTATACAATATACACGGATAAAACCGTATCAATTTTCCGTTTAAGTAAATATAATAACCACGATAATAATGACGACCCTCAAATCCCACACCCCAAAATATATAATTATATAAATATATAAACATATAGATACATATAATATAACACACACCCACGCCCACGCGCCCACAAATGTTCGCAACTATTTCAAAACTGTATGAAATAATAGCCCCCGATCACGAGCTCCAGTTTTTAAATAATGGCAACGAATTATTTCAAATCTCCCAGTTTATGAATATCACGCATATTTCACTTCCCCTTTATTTATCAGATACTGAGCCATCGTATGTGCTTACGCGGCTTGCGGATGAAAGCAATTCACTATGGCAAAAATATATAAGCTAGGTTGGAATCATCTCTCCCCAATTTTCTATAGAGTATATACATAATCTATGGTATATACATAATCTATAGTATATACATAAAAATAATTTATGTATATATAATATATTACCACCATTAAGGTCATTATCAGATCATCGTTATCACATCATCGGCGTTATAATTATTATCTCATTAACATAAGCAATGACATCTACTATTTCTGATTTACCAATACGGAAAATTGAAATGGAAATCCACGAGAAATCCAACAAGCAGTTTTCAGAGACAAACACAAACCCGAACACAAACGTATCAATTATGGACGCCAATACCATCATCGCTCCCGTCGTCGCCGTCGTCGTCGCCATCGCCGCTCCTGTGAAATCTAACACTTCTGTCCCTCCAGCCTCTCCAGCCCTCCCAAAAACCGAATGCGTCATTTGTTGCGAGAAATACAACCGCTCAACCCACGTCCCAATCGCCTGCCAGGCGTGTGGTTTCGAAGCCTGTCGCCAGTGTCACGCCACCGTCATACTTGATCCATCCAATCAAATCCCCAACTGTATGGAGTGTCACAAAGAGTTTACGCGCGAATTCCTCGTCGAAAACTTCACACAAAAATTCGTCACACAAGATTGGAAAAAACACCGCGAGACGGTTATGTTCCAAAAAGAAAAAGCGCTTCTCCCCATACGCCAACGCGTAGCCGAACTCGTCAGACGCAAGGATGTTCTCCGCGATGAAGAAGCAGGACTCGCCGCCAGGATCGCCGAACTTGAAGCACAAAGACGCGCCATTGCCACCGAAAAACAGCGTATCGATTATCGCATTCGCGTAGGCCCCGCCGCTGATGCCGAAGGAGCTGCTGCCGCCGCAACCCAGCGCGCCGCTTTCGTAAGACCGTGCCCCAACACAGAGGCAAATTGTCGCGGATTTCTCAGCACTCAGTGGAAGTGTAACCTGTGTAGTATGTGGGCCTGTAAGGATTGCCACGAAATCAAAGGTGCGGAGCACGATACCGAACACACGTGCCACCCCGACAATCTCGCCTCTGCGAAACTCATCGATGCCGAGACACGCGGATGCCCCAAATGCGGAGCTCGCGTTTTCAAGATCAGCGGTTGTAACCAGATGTTCTGTACCGCCTGTAACGACTGCGCATTTGATTGGGTGACTGGCCGCATCGAAACCGTCATTCACAACCCGCACTACTATGAGTTCCAGCGCCAGCGCAATTCCGGCCAAGCCCCTCGTGTTGCTGGCGATGTTCTGTGCGGACGCGAAATCGACCATAACACATCAAGGATTATGCTCCCGCACTTCCCGATGGAAGTCATCAGCAGCAGCATTCCTGTATGGAGACTCGCAAATCGAGAATTGTATGCGTATGCTCCCAACCACCAGTTTCAGCAAGTCAAAACTCCGAAAGAAAAATGGGAAGCATACTTCGAGGACTGTGTAACGAACAAGAAAGGCATATTTCTCGGCGTAGACCGCGCCGTCGTGGATGGGCAACAGCGCAAAATCAGGAAAATAATGACAATTTCACGCAGCGTGCTATTTCGCAAACTCCAATTCCAGGCAATCTGTCGCGTCATTATCGATCTGCGCCTCGTCATGGTTCCCCGCTTCGCAATCGACCCTCTGCGCCACAATGAAGAACTGGGCGTCAACTACCTTCTCGGCAAAATTACGGAAAAAGATTTCGCAACGGCATTACAGCGATCGGACAAGAATGTTCAAAAGAGCCGCGACATCCAAAATGTCCTGACTATGGTCGTCAATACAGCCACAGACATCGTTTTCAGGTTTGATGATCATCTTCGCACGGCGAGTCTTGCGAACGTGAGAATGGACAGCGCCGGAAATGAACATTTCGAAATCCTCGATGAAATTCGCGAACTGTTCAGATACGCAAACGGCTGCTTCGCGCGCATCTCCAAGAATTACAACTCAAAATCGGTTCTCACGATTGGCCAAGAGCTCGAAGAAAAATACTGGGAGGATGATGGGTCGATGATTTACGCACAGATGGACAATATGCGACTGTATCACGATAATCAGAATATTCAGCAATGGCAGCGCGGAAATGTTGCCCAAGTGACTGCCCATCAGCTACAGTAATAGCACGCGCGACAACACACGCGACACAACACGACAACGAAGGACTAAGGTAAGTAACGCTCGCAACTAACACTTTTTATTCTCGCTTTATCTCAACACCACCCATCGTCGCAAATGCCGGCGCAACAACTGCTCCTATAGCCGCCAATATGCGCCCCCAAGACCACGCGACTTTCGCTACTATACAAAACAACAACGTAAATATAATGACCGTTTCAGGCGGATAAAGCAATACGCCTTGGGTATATAATATTCCAAGAATTCCCATAATAATACAAGTGCTCATACTTATTATTGGAATTATGATCTCGGGGGACATAAGTTCGGGGTATTCACGCGCAATGGACATTACTTGTTCCATTTTCTCTCGATGTTGCTCTCAGGTTTGCTCTAATGTTCTATATACGACATTACAAACATATATCATTTCATTTTTCCGTATCAGTAAAATGAAATAATACACACGAAATTCATAAAGACACACACACGCACACACACAAACACACAAACACACACACACACACACACACACACACACACACACACACACACGAGCAAAAATTATAAAAGTG
>Ga0209597_1000248_pt1 | contig 35784 bp, 37 predicted proteins | sample M_140625_MF_Meta_FD_187316 | JGI IMG/M metagenome (GOLD analysis project Ga0209597, IMG submission 187316) | Freshwater microbial communities from Lake Montjoie, Canada to study carbon cycling - M_140625_MF_MetaG (SPAdes) (version 2) | ecosystem: Environmental > Aquatic > Freshwater > Lake... | reverse complement strand
CCCCAGCCCCACCCCCAGCCCCAGCCCAAGCCCAAGCCCAATTACGAGCCGAAGCCCAAGTACGAGCCCATGAACGAGCCCATGAACGAGCCCAAACCAGAGAAGAATTCAGTGTCAGACTTGATGCTTTCAACGCCCGTGTCAGAGAAGACAGTTTAGCATCGCTGACCCCAGCAGAAGCCGAACTCAGAGCCAGAGCCAGAAGAGAAGAGGTAAATGTTGCCAAACAAGCCGAACAAGCAATGCTTCTTAATTCAACAAAAAGTTTAGAAGATTATGTTTTAATTTGGAAAGGAAAACCAGATATAAATCCATACACGAATAAAAAGATTATTGTATCTTTGTACCCTTATGGTGAATATGTTTGTTTGTATAAACATTTTATGGACGAACTGGTAAGCAAAATTGTAGGAAGTAGAACAAATAAGGTATTGTCGGTTGAAGAATGTCATAGAATAAAAAATAGTTTACCAAATGAACACGCTCGCGTAATTTTTGATCATTTTAATTTTAGCATAGTCAGCGGCAAAGCCGCCATGAAACCTAAAGAGGTATCTTATGACTACCTTTTTATAAAATATTTTATTAAATCAAAATTTCTTAAATCAAAAACTATAAAATACGAACCTGCGTTTATAGATGAACTAACAATATATTTAGATTTATCGGTTTATGATATTTCAAAATATGAAGAATATAAAGATGAAGAAATATTAGATTCATCAAAAAGAGATCAATCTAATATTTCACCCCCCATGTTAAGAAAAAATTATACTATTAAATATTTTTATATTGAATTCTTTTTAAAAGAATATTTAAAAGTAAATCGTATCTACGAAGAAGATTCTTTATACTCTTTAGTATTGAGTACATGTGTCGACATTGAACAATTTAATAAATATATGATAGTAGAAACAAAACAAGAAATAGAAAGCGGTGTGATTGAAAGAGTTAATTATAATATGAAAATATTGGAATATTATAAACAGATATTTGATATAGTTCCAAATTCAATTTTGAAGAGGTTCTTATATAATATTCCTAATCCTTTTGGAACTAGTTATGAATATCAGAAATATTATATACGTTATGAAATAAGAGATTTATTTATATATGAATTATTGTTTGCGAAAAAATTTGTTCGTAAAGAACTTGTAGAAATATATGATACAATATTACGACATATACAATTACGACGATATTATGATACTACTGAAATTGTAGATAATGTTTTTGAAACTTTAATATCAATTTACGAAAGCATTTTAAAATTATATAGGAATAAAGAAAACAATGCTATCTATAAAGATTATATCAAAGATCTCACTCTAAATAAACGTATTGAACTACAGGAACCAATGAATATTAAAAAACGACTTCCAGTAGATTTACAAAGGTTTAAAATGGATTTAATCAAATATGAGATTCCACCAGCACCCCCTGTGGGGTACACAGGACGGATAAGAAATTCACAATCTTCCCCAACTGAATATGAATTGTATCAACAATTTAATTTAAAAAAATCATCGAACGAAAAAAAACTAAAAGAGTTTGAAGAAAAATTGAAAGAAGAATCGAATGATCATAAAGAAAAAATGAAAGAATATAATTTAAAAAAAGAAAAAGATGATAAATTTAAAAAAGAAATATATGAAGGTAAATATTCACCGAAAAGACGCTTATTGTCTTTAAATGCTTATAAAAAACAACAAAAAGAAGAGCCATTATTACAAGTCTCAAGAAGGAAAGCAAAGAGTGAAAGTATCAGAATACCTCGCAGTTATTCTGATTCTGATAAAGTTAAAGCGTTAAAACAGAAAGTTGAAGGTAATCAAGTTAAAGTTAAAATGAACGAACAACCTGATGATTATTATCAAAATGACATAGACCCATATACACAAGAAGCATTTAGCGACATGAACCCTAAAAAACTGAAATACTTATCCAACATTTCTTATAATGATGGTAAAAAGGTGTTTCATTACCGCTTTGATACAGTGACTATCTATAATTATATATTAACATGTATTGATAATTGCGATAAACCTAAAAATTTATTTACGAATACCAATTTAACAGACACAAACTTAAAGGAGATATGTACTAAGATTAAACATTTTACAAAAAAGCCAACGTATTCATCTAGCGAAATTGAGGACTTATTAGCAAAATGCGACGAAAGCAAATATCATAATAGGTATAATAATTGTCTTCGATTTAAAGCGGAAGTTCTAAGTTTAGAAGGGAAATTGAATTTTTATCTATGGATAAAATTAGGAAATATATCTTTTAAGGTAACTTCGAAAAAAGTTTTAACTTTACCCATATTTATAAATGATCCTGGATTAACTGAAGAACAATACAATACAATAATCTACCAAGTGTTAGAAGGACTACCAGACGGTAGTCGATACGTCCCTAATATGAATCTAAGTATTAGGGACAAAGTCATTTTTGAGGTTCTTTACAAATTGAAATTAGGTGTGTTAACTAGTAATAGATTTTTTCCATACAGAAAAAATAAGCCAATTCTTTTCAACTTACCACAGTTTCTATTTTATGACGATGAAGATGAAGATAAAACATTAAAAAGATTAGAAAGATATAAAAAAAGAATCGAAAGAATATAACCACCACATAATATGATATAAAAACTATCTATCCATATAGTAATTAGGAAATGATGGCAATATGGATAGATATCACAGTATGATTTAGATAATTTTATAAAAATATTACTATATTCAAAAAATCTTAAATATTTAACATTAAGTAATAATATAATTTGGGAAGGATTTCATAATTATTTATTTACTAAAAATAATAACAATACAAATCTCATTAATAATATATTTTATATAATATATGTTTTAAAAGAAAATAATAGCTGGAGTATGATTATAAAGGACAATAATGAAACTTTGATAAATAATTTTGAAATTAATATAGTTAATAATGATATTGAAGGTAAATATGGTGTAAATATTAATTTGGACAATGATTTTGCCAAATATATTAAATTTTTAGAATAGTATTATTTTTGCTATTACTAATATTCATAAACAATTGTAAGTAATAAGTAATTATTTATAATTTATATAAATAACTATTGTCATATTTATTTTATTATTAATATCTTTTGATAGACATATATCATCGTGTGTTTTATACATATTTCTAAATATCTTATATCTATTTACATTTTTGCATTATACATTTTTATAAGCATTAAAATACAAATTTTTTTTATTTTATATATTAGATAGTAGAAAAAATATTTACAATGAATAGAGCAGCAAGAACAGCAAGAGCAGCGCCGCAATCTATGCCAATTCTGTCAATGGAAGACAGGAGACAGATAAGGAATAGTGAGAAAGAAAGGAGAAATAATGAGAGATATGAGACACACGAACATCTAAGAAATATTGGAATAACAGCGCAAGATCTTTTATCATCGCGCGATGAGCGTGGTTCACCTGATTCACATGAAGCTTTAATGATTAAAATAGATAATACATCTGAAGAACTAACAGAAGCTCAATATAATCATATATTAAAATTATTTGCTTATAATCTTCAAAATGAAAACGATAAATATGAAGAATTTAAAGCTGACCTGGATAAAACATTAGAACGGAGAAAAGCTTTAAATAAGGAGCTTTCAGAAACATATAATTATGAAAAAGAGAGTAGGCTTATTATAATATTTGTCTTTATTCATATATTACCTAAACTTCTAAAAACAACTATTCCACCAAATATATATATAATTGTTATATATATTTTAAATTTTTATAATGTTCAATTAATGATGTATTATTACAGAGTTTTTCTAGATAGTAGTAATCCAGGAATTAAAAAGTTGCAAGCAGGAGAACAGTTTAACGCAAAAATAGCAATAGAGTTATCCACGCATGCCCTTGAAAAATCAAAAAATTCTACATTTTTTTCAAATATAGATGTAAATACGGGAAAATTTAGTCCTTGTATAGCATTAATAAATATAAAAAATAATATAGTAAAATTAATGAATAAATCTAAAGTTTATATGAAAGATGAAATAAATCGTTTAAGATTTGTATTTTTATATTTTGCACTCTTTCTAATTATGTTATATTTTGCTATTCAATATGATGAAAATGAATTAAAAGATTTGCTTAATTTAATTATGACGCAGACGACGCCGACGACGCCTTCCCGTCAACCCCGAAAATCAAATGTAAAGCTGCTTAATCACTCCTCTGGTGGTAAAAAAGTTAGGAAATCTAATAAATCTGTTAGATAGGCTTGATGATAGCTTTCTTATTTTATATTATATTAGAGAACTTTCCAATATTAAAATGGAAATATTCAAAAAACTTGCACATAAAGCAAGAATATATAGATAAGAAAGATTTAACTGCTGCTGATAATTTATAATCTTTTGTTTTATGCTTCATTATAATTATATAATAAAAATAAATAAGGTTTTGTCTCATTTTACACCATTTACAAGTCGCAGTATAAATTTCCCTTTATTATGAAAAAACGGATCGTGTTCAAAAAATGCTCGGAATGCGTTTCGCAATACCAGCAATCATTTTATAGAGATTGAAAAATGAATTTCGGTATGGATGCTAACATCAATGTCGGACGTTAATTTGGTGCTACCAACCGCATCACATATAGTACATATATCCTTATCGCACAGATTACAACTTATCATAATGAACTTTTTTATGTATTCGTGAAACTTATATAATTTTCTTGCGGTTTTCAGGTCGTACTTCGTTATTTGATCAGACCAACCAAAACCTTTCAATAAATCGCAGTTTATCCCAACGATCCTTTATCTTTTGTGTGTTCATCATCCCTTTCCTTATATGCTTTTTTTATATTACAGTAATATATTAAATTCTACAATATAAAAACGATAATCCCGACAATGATAGACATAATTAATCTACCGAGAGGTAGTGCTTCTTCGCATTCATAATCGATCAACTCAATATTTGCGGATATTAGTTTCGCAACCATATCTAGTATTTTATATGCGATCGGTAGAGATAACAGAGCGAATACTAAGGATACATAAACTGCTGTCTTGAATTTACAAATATAAATATCTAAGAATCCTTCCTTATTCTCAGTATTCGAAGTGTGCTGATTCCGTTCCGGGGGTATATAAAGAAAATCAGGAGTATTCTTTATGCTACTCATTTACATATATTCTACATAATAATATAGTAAAAAATTATTGCTTGGATTCGGAAGAGGCGTATTCGCAATTTCGCGATTGTCGCTGAATTCAGTTATCATACTATTCCGTGTATTCATAAGCGTAGAGATGAGCGAGTTAAAGTTGGATAAGTTAGGCAAATTAGAGACATAAGAGGGGGTCTCATAGGTAGATAACCATTCAGGAATATTGCTATAAAAATCATTGGAACATATCGCAAGAGATTTCATAAAATTACAGCATAATATATATAGATCGTCATTACATTCCCGAAACAACCGGATACCTTCTCTACAAAAATCATATATAAATGATGTATTATCGTCATCCTCTGCGTTTATATTCAAAAAATATCCTTTGCTCTCTTCAATAGTGCTCGAAAAATCGCGAAATAATTTAATACATTTTATGAAATCGTGTCGGGGCATCTTTTTAAACCACTCGGGATTATTATAGAATCCTCGTCTCTCGATCTCAATCGATAAGTCCGTATAGGCGTTCATATCCGTTGTCCATCTACAATCGTCTGTCTTCTTTGCGATATTTCCGTATTTTATTTTCATATTCATCATCCATAGAACCTTGTCGCTGAATGCTTCGCGTGTATAAGGATTATATGGCGCGATCCCTTCTTTTATACAATTTCTCACAAAATATTCCAGTTCTACGACGTCGTATCCATAGATTCCCTTGTCATCCTTGATGGTAAATAACCGGCGCGAGGGTATATCGCTAATATTTACCATCGTGAATATATCCTCGTTGTTTAAATAATTGGCGTTCGCATTACCGGAGCAAGAAGATAGCACCTTATATTTCACGATCTCTTGAAACCCAATTAGGGTATTTAAATTACATTTTGAGCAAAACAGATACGTATTCTTATTCAACTCATATATTTTCGAGTAGGTATCTTTAGTATCTTTAGTATGATTATGGTTATTAAAATAATCTTTATAAATATTACTTAACCTCTCTATCTTTATCATTTTAAGTAAATCAATAAACAAAATATTTATAAAAATATCATCGCTTTCTATCGTTTTATCTACAATATATTTGTAGATTTTGAAAATATCATAAGCGGTTATGTCGTGTCTTTCTTCTAATATATGAAAGAATATTTTACACAAATGCTTCTTCTTTGAATGAATATGTCGACAGCAATAGAACGTGTTTTTAATCGTTGTTTTATTACATAAATGAAAACATTTTTTTTTCCTATATATGCATCTTATTTTTTGTTCCATAAAATTTATAAAAATAATTTATATCTAATTAAATATAATAATTTATATTTATATAAATACCTAATTTGTATTCGCAGGTATCAATAGACCCGCATGAACATAACTGTAATAATCATATAATTTATCCTTAAGTAGGACGTATTTCTTCCCATTCTTTAATACCGCACGTCCTCTATCTTTCCTTATATGCTGTTTATTTTTAAATTGTAATATCTTCTTATCGTCATTGATATTATTTGTATAGGATAGTTCGTGGTCATTTGCGTTTATCGCCCAGTTGTAGCATTTATATCCGTTCGCCAAAGGATGATTGACGTCCGCCTGGATTACGCAATCTAGCGAAGCGGCTTTTAGCATTTTCAGAAATGAATTCACGAGCCCTTCCTTGCTCTTTGCGATATTATAAATGTGCTTGTCTGTTGTGATCTCTTTGTCTTTGCTTCGCAATGTGGGGTTGTCGTTCAATTGTTTCTTGGTAAAGTTCATTAAATACGTGAAAACTTGGACATTCTGGTCGACAACAGGTAACGACTTATGACTACATGTTCGTACCGCACGCCCGATCACCTGATCAATTCGCACAGAATTCCAGAAATACTCGGTAATTAATACGCGTCTTACATTTTTTAAAGAAATGCCTTCCGCTCCCGATTGAGTAATCATCATTGCCTTTACAACCTTCCCGTACATCTGCTCTTTTTCCAAATTGATATGCGACAATTGCTCCTGGATAATCTTCGGTAACGCTTTGCTATTGCCATTGAATATATTCATAAGAATATTGGTTTTCACCCGGTCCGAATTAAATACGACGTATCTCTTATTATCATATTGTGGTTCAAATATATCCATATCATCAATCATATATCCAAACTCCTCATTATTCACTATATTTATCTCCGCGAATCCTTGACGATTTAAAACCTCTTTAAATATACCGAGTCCTTCAATCATACGAAACTGTGAATATACCAATACACTTCCAGGCGATGCGCAGATATCCTCGTACATCTGCGCAAACTTGGGACTATATATATCGCGTAACTTATTAATCTCCAAGTAATCCTGTTTCACTAACTTATTCATCGCAACTTCCAATTGCTCGCTATACGCCGCCACAACATCCTTATTGAGTTGTTTCGCAGCATCCGCGTCCATATCAGCATCCGCTTCCTTATCGCTACTATCAACATTCACCATTTCCTTCAACTCCTTTTTCATAAGCACCCGAACATCATTAGGGAATATACGATTGATTTCGTCGGGAAACGCGAAATTACAAACCATCCTACTAAACGCCCGATATACCGATCCAATATCATCACCTCCACCCTTACCCTTGAACGATTTCTTCCTATCGTCCATACGAATCTCTATCAAACGGACTTCTAAATATTTCTTGATTTGATGATCCGTCATAAAGAGATCGCGTGATATTGCCGGGAGCATCTTCGGGAATAAATCTGATCCTGACATTTTGTAATAACTGATCGTCCCTAATATTCTTCGTTTAAATAAATCTTCGTTCTTTATAGTGATCGTTTTGTTGTCACCGCGTCCACCGTCGTCTTCAATAAACAACTTATTAAAGATTACCTTGTCGGTAGGTAATGCTTCGTTGTGTATCACCTTGCTTTTCACAGATAATTTAACGAGGTTCGCCTTATTTAATTCTTCTACAATCTTTTTTATTAATTCTTCTTGACTAAACGTCCATCTTTCTTTTTTAATTGTTGTAGTGTTGTCTTCAATGCGCTTGAAATTCTCAGGTATTAAAGTGATCGTCATAGAAGTTTCACTACTATCCAATGAATCAATATAACAATATAAATTCTTCTCTTGTAAATATTGAATGATGGCATTCATATCAGGGACGTTGGATTTCTTTAATAAGTCTATATTATATTCATTAATGGGTCCTCGCACAAGATTTATGAGCGTAGCGATTTCGTGTGGTTGATTGATGATCGGTGTTCCAGATAGTAATATTAACTTTGTGCCTTTAGCGTTCATCATATGAATATACAGGGATTTCGCCAATCGCGAACCATTCACGATTCTACTGATAAAATTGTGTATTTCGTCAATAATTATAAAAGCATTGTCAAAGGGTTTCGATCCAAGTTCTTTGATCATCTTCTCGCTAAGTCCATTGTAATTAATAAATGTATATCGGTTGCGTAGTATATGATTGATAGAGAGATCTAGATCCGCTCGATATCTTGTGTCTGTATGATATTTAATTTTTTCAATTACGATATCGGCACCTGCTAGATCACCCTTATAGAGAGGGACCCATACCAAACCATTCTTCTTTACAAACTTATCGCTTATCGCATATTTTGTGGTGAGTTCTTTCATCATCTCAACGGACTTCTTATTTACTTTGATTTGCGTCCACGTTTTTTTGAGATCGCGTCCAATTTTTGAGGCGATTAATAATTCGTTCTCGTAGTTTTGTGATAAGGATGCGGGTGTCATAATTACTATTTTTTTAAGATTTACGTATCCCTCGGCTGCTGCTATGGATGCGATGGATTTACCGGAACCTAACTCGTGATATAAGAGGATTCCTCGATAGGGACTTTCAAATTGCATGTAATCTTTGACGATTTTTTGTTGTCTTAAAAGTTTTACATAACTATCCTCTAAGTCGCACGTATCGTCTGTGCATTTACATGGAGCCGCTAATTTTGCGGGTACAACTGTAGCATACTTGGAAGGATTGAAAGTATTATATATCTTCTTATTATATCCTATGCGATTCGGTAAAACCCAATTGTCGGGTTTCACTATAATATCCATATCTTCTATTATAATAATTCAAATTAAAAAATAATTTATACTGTTGTTTGTGCCTTTATAAACGGATCCAATATATAAATAGCGCGTTTCATACCAATCTGTATGGATAACTCAACCATCAGGTCGCATAACAAGATAATCGCGATACCAATAATAAGAAGGATTGAAATATTAAAAATCGCATTATAAAGATAGTTTTCTGATTTATCTTTATCGGTTTTCGCTGGTATTACGACAAGTTGTGTAGATGTCGCAGGTGTAGTAGGTGTAGTAGGTGTAGTAGGTATAGTAGGTGTAGTAGTAGGTGTTGCGATTGGTGATTTAAATCCACCAGGACCTGTATTCGCAGGAGGCATAACAGGATCGGAAATTGAATTCCTAGTAATCTTTTCCTCAATACTCTTTAAATACGCGATTGCTTCCTCAGCACTCTTCTTTTCTTCGGGTGTTAAATTGTATCCAGGATTATTTAATAGGTTATTTCCGTTTTTAAGCATTGTATTATTGTTTGTATATTCGCCAGTATCATTATTCGTATAAGATTGTTTATTTGAATTTGGCATATACGAGTTTGAATTATATTTGACTTCATCGTTTAAATTGTTAATATTAAAATATTGCTCTAAGTCTTCGTCATAAAAAGGCATCACGTTATCACGGTTATCCCCACCCGAATTTTTTAGATTAAACATAGAAGTCATTTGTGCGGTTGGATTGCTACCGTTTCCATTATTTGCCCCGCTATCGATATATACATTCATAGCGTCAGCGTGATCTTTTTTACAATCATTAGATATGGGGATATTGTATACGGGTGCTTGTAGTGGCGAACAAGAACCTTGTATCTTGTTGGAATTTGATGCTAATTTACTGGATTCAACATAAGATGGCGAACTGTTCGTATTCGTTGGTGTGTTCGCTTGCGTCGCACCGCCATTATTTTTATTATGTTTATGCGATGGTTTTGGTTTTTTTTCAAAAGTATCTATATTATATGCCTCTTGTAATGTTGAATAATTCATAATAATTATTTATATACTCTATTATACAAAATGAAAAGAAAAATTATATAATATAATTGTAAAGAAGAATATGGAAAACAACACAACAAATATTGAATATGTGTTGAAAGGCATATTAACTGGGCTCTTTGTTTCTTATCTCGTTATTCTCGGTATGCGTCCTGCCGCGATTTATCCCGACAATATACTTGACATCATCGATAATCCGTGGATATTCTTGCTATTGTTTATATTAAATTACTACGTATTATTATGGGATCTTACAATCGGTCTCCTGCTATTTTTAACATTGATCGCGTTAATATTAGACATCATCATATTTACCGAAGGCGACTTTCTTAAAGATAACATCTATAATTTTAATGAAACATTTTATGGCGCCGATAACAAGAAACAGGTATCTACGACAGAATCGAAAACGTCTTCGTCGTCTCTGTCCGCTACACCTGTATCCTTTAAAGATATTAATGATATTATATTGGATAAACTAATGTCCTATAAAAATCTTACCATCAATTAGATTATATGACTTTTACTGTAATACCTGGTATAGACGGGGTCGCAACAATAGAACCGATGTCTATGATATTCTTAATCCTCGTGCAAGTTGGAGGTAGGTATCTTCGTTTTGAGTTAACGCCGGCGCAGCAGAAGATCATAAATAACGCGGTGATTCAATCCATTATATTATTTGCGATTATTCTTATGGCGACGAAAAATATAGGCAACAGTCTAATCATCGTATGTTTTATTTATCTGTGTGTGAATATATTATTCAATGAAAACCACAAGTATAATATACTTTCTAAAAAATGGCTCGTAGAAGAAAATATAATATCCAGTAGCAACTATAAATCTTTAAAAGAGATCTATCTTAAAAACATAGCAACAATCATATAAATATTAATCGCATTATCTTATGAAAGCTATAAAAGCGAAATATGAAAAATTTGAACAATACCTTTATGGTGGATAAACAGGATGGAGAGAATGCCACAAGTATTATGGAGAAGATATTTGGCGGAAGTGAAAATGACAATATGTTCAGTGACGTATATCGTATCGTTGAATGGAAAATGAGCGATTGGTTTATGAAAAAGGGCGTGAAGCAGAAGAAAGAGGATATCTATATTTATGTGGAATCAATCCCCGACTATTTCAAGTCCTATACGGTTGAAAATGACAAGTTTCTGCGTATATGTGTGAAACATAAAATAAAGGCGGATAAAGACGGTTATAAGAAGATAAAGAGTCGCTTTATTATTAAGAATTTTAAAGGAAGTTATAAGACGATCATTAACGGTCTGGATTTAATTAAAGTCATAAATTATATGGAAATAACGGATGTTCCAAATACGAAGCTTGCGAATGTGAAGATTGATACGAATATATGTCTCAATATTCCAATGAAAGATGACTTTGAGACTTATATGGCTGGAATCTTTGATATGATCAATGAGAATTTCAAGAAAAAGCTATGTACGGTAAGTACGTAAAAATTGATTATGATATTTTAAAATATAATAGAATTATACAATATATTATGAATCATTTCAGCAACCTATCATGTACGCTTACCAAAATAATTGATAAGAAGGAGAAGCGCGAAAATGGCATCTATTTTACGCCACCAGATACAATTGTTCGATCTCTTGAACTTATCGCGAAACATAAATCAGGAAACACTGCGTTTCATAATATTCTAGAACCTTCATGTGGTTCTTGCGAGTTTATAGATAAGACACGGGTTTATTATCCACGCGCATCCATTACAGGCATTGAATATAACAAAACGATATATGAGAGTATCAAAGATAAGTATGCGAATGACGGCGATGGCGGGATAATTCGTATCATAGAAGGTGACTTTTTAAAAACTGCGATTCGCGAGCGGTTCGACCTTATTATTGGTAACCCGCCGTATTACGTTCTTCCTAAGGCGGATGTTGCCAAGCAATACCATATATACTTTGACGGTCGCCCAAATATCTTTCTGTTATTTATTATTAAATCAATGACACTCCTTACAAAAGACGGAATGCTGTGTTTTATACTACCAAAGAGTTTTTTAAATTGTTTATATTACAACAAGACGAGAGAATATATCTATGAATATTATACGATAATATCCATTGAAGAATGCGATGATACTTACATTGACACTGAACAACAGACAATCATCTTTATAATTCAGAAAAAAGAAGGGTATGACGGTGACAATCGCAAATATAGATTAGATAATGTGAGTGATGACTATACGATATTTGGAACATGTGAAGTGATAAAAAGGTTAAATGAGTTATATATTCATGCGACAACATTAAACGCCTTACAATTCAAAGTATCTGTTGGAAATATAGTATGGAATGAGAATAAAGCGCTACTTACGGACGATCCGCAAAAAACCCGATTAATATATTCATCCGATATTAAAAATAATACATTGGGTATCAAACAATATGCGAATACAAGAAAGAAAAACTATATCAATAAAAAAGGATTAAATGAACCTTTACTAGTGATCAATCGGGGGTATGGTGTTGGCAATTATAATTTAGAGTATTCGCTTATTAATTGTAGCGACGGAGACGAATATATAAGGGAATATTTAATTGAGAACCATTTGATATGTATTCGGTATGAATGCGATGGCGAAGCGGATGACATCGATTTAATTGATAAATATATTCAAATCTACAGGTCGTTAGGAGACGATAGAACCAATGAATTTATCGCATTATACTTTGGAAACAACGCGATCAACACAACGGAACTGGCGCATATACTCCCGATTTATATATGATTATGATATTTGGAAAGCAGGAAAAGCGATACCGTTACCATTCTTCCATCGTAATAATATTTTCATATCTTTTCCTTCTTGCGTTTTTGCGATGAACATATTTTTATATTTCGTATAACTTTTTATTTTATATTTATTCTCTTTTACGATCTGCTTATGGAACTTGCCATTTTTATAGAGCATATATATTTTATTCTTCTGTGAATTACTCAAATATTCATTCAATGTGTCTATATTCAAAGACGTTCTTTCAATAAACGCGAGAATGCTTTCGGCGGATAGTTTATTCGCCAGTTTATAGAAATCTATATCTTTTTTGTCACCTGTGTATTTGCTACTTGCCTTACATCCATTATAATAGGTCGTTTGATACATTTTCATACTATTTGGGGAAGTGCTATTGATTTCTTGGATATACGTTTGTTTATCAGGGATTACCAAGTCGTCGCGAGAGGATGCCAGTAATGGCAGATAATGATTATAGTAGTATTCTTCATAGGATGCTGACATATACTTACTTGGGTTATACGGCGAAACAAATTGAGGTGCTTGATTCACGTCGTCCACATTAAATTTTAGTTCAATATAGTATGTTTCGGTTTCACTGCGAATTTCAAAATCATAATTGTATTTCCTACCGCCTTTATGTATGAAAAGAATATTCGCAGGACGAAGGATATTCAACTCATTTGTTAAATAATTGAGAATCGCATCTTTTAAATGATTCCATCTTCGCGAAAACCTGTAATAATCGTTCATATGATTAGCATTCGCTATAATGCTCCCTACGATATTCTCGCGTTTTTTATTGTTCATATCGTTTGTATTCTTAGCACATACATTGAATACGTTGATGTCGCGATAACATATGCGGTCGTTTTGATATTGGATGACTGGAAGACTCCTTATATTGTGTAAATAATTTACAACAACATTCCTTAGTAGCATCTCTGTTATATTAATTTATAATATTCACTGTAATCCATTTATAATAATCACAATGAATCATTTTTATATAAGGACAATATATACTATTATTATCAGGTGCTGCTATAGCTCAGTTGGTTAGAGCACTCGGCTGTTAACCGAGTTGTCGCAGGTTCAATCCCTGCTAGTAGCGCGTTCTTATTTTTTATTGAATATAGATAATATTTTTGATATTATCCATATCTTTTTTAATTTTAACGATCTCGTCTTTTAATTTCCTATTTTCTTGACGTAGTTCTTTTATTGCTTCTACGAAGACGGCGCCAAGCCTTTCATAGCAGATTGTAAGATAATCTTCGCCACTCTTTGAGACGATATTTCCACTCTCAATATCTTTCATAGAATCAAAGGGTGCTATCTTGACAATTTCAGGAACTACTTTTTGAACAGCTTGTGCACTGAGACCGATCTCGTTATCATATGGAAACCCCAATTGTAACGCCTTGTCGTTTGGAACATAATGAAACCCTTTTAAATTATCAATAATATTCAGGGCATCTGTAATATTGGATGTGAATGTTTTAAGTCGGTCGTCAGAGTAATACGATCGAATATACCCGGTTGCGTGGATATTTCCTACAACTTCCAAGCGTTCTGTGGGTGGTATATCAAATTCGCTTTCAGTATTGTTATTTCCGACGAGCAGATTACCGATCTTGCTAAACTTTAATATGTTTGCACCTTTATCTTGTATTTTTAAAATATACTTTGAACTATCAAGGAAGGGTATAGAATTGCGGTCATCTGTATTATTCAAAATCATACGACTTAAATATACGCTATCTGTTGCGATTAAATTCGTGACTTCAACAGACGTTCTCTCATTGTCATTATTGCTTGTATTATTGATCCTCCATATTCCTTGGCGATCACTGATTACCCGCTCAGCATCGCTTGTAGGAACATAGCGTCTCATTGCGGCAACGCTTATACCATCCAGAGAATCAATCAGTAAATTTGATATCGCATAATCTACTACAACACGATTGATATCTACTCCATTCACCCTATAAGTTCCATTGATTGTATTGACATCGCCTTTGATATCCAATGAATATTGTGGATATCGTGTATTTATACCAACCGAACACATCATCTGTGGTGAGGAATCTATGCGAAAGTCATGAGGGAAATAAACGTTGCTACTACCAGTGTCATCATTATATAACCAAACCGCATTAACTTCTTTGCGCACACACAGATACGAATTAGATGTATAAAAATCCCTATCGGAAGGCTTAACGACACCCTCTGTATTTGATGTTGCTGTAAATATTCCTAGATCATTATAGTTAAATTTTCTTAAAATATTACTCGCATCTAGCAAATAGATATTGGAATTTCCCAACTTCAATGTGTTTACTTCTAATGTTCTATTCTCTGTATTGAACATTAAATCCGTAGATGTTAAAAGGGGTCTTGTTGATACTGGATTGCCGAATAGGATATGTCCATCCGCAAAGGAGGATACTCCAGTGCCTCCACGGGATACCTTGACAACACCAGATCTAATATCATCGCCATTCAAAGATCCTGAGAATACAGGGGCATTTAATATGTTATTTTCATAGCGTAGTGTATCCGGGTTTTGGAGTATGTTATTATTCAGACCACCATAGAGCAACGCATGCGGGACAATTCTATTTACCCCTGTGCCACCGAAACTCGTCTCAAGAATGCCTAGTCTAACATTGCTTGCGTTTATATTATAAATATTACAACCTTCGCCATAGATTCTAGATGCTTTCAGCGTCCCCTTAATATCTATTAAAGGCGCGTCGTTTGATACATCCTCTACTAAACTGACTCTGCCTATAAAAGAAGTGTTCCCGTATATTTGTGTGCTATTATTCGTGAATTGCGACGAATAATTTATTTTTATGTTATTACTGTTATTTACCCCAACACCAATAATATTTGAAGTATATAATGCGGATCCTACATGCACGTTATTTGAGATATAAATATTGCTATTTATATACACGCTATTGCTAATATTTTGATTGCCTGTAATATAGAGGTTGCTGTTTATATGCGTTTCACCATTAATATCTAGTAAATACTTGGGGTTAGGGTATTCATTATTAATACCTAAGTGCTTTGTATCTGTGATTGTTAGATAACTAACGTCGTCATCTGTAATTAAATAACTGGTGTTGCTTCCATATTTAATTTGATATTTATTATCAAATGTAGAAACAGTCCAACCCATTTACATAAACTCTATATATATAAATTGTTATTATTTTTATACCCTTAAACATAATAATTATTATATAAATATATAAATAATAATCACATATGTATATACAAAAATAAGATGCAACAACCGTTATTTACAAATCACGATAAGTATCATCTTCATAAAATTCTAGGTTTTGGATGTCTATTCAACTTTTTTATACGTATTTATTGGTTAGCCGTCTATGGTTCTATGTATATATACGCGGACTCGCAAACGTCGCTCATAATACCTTTATCACATTTAACATTATCTCTTTCGTCCTTGATATTTCATGTTCCACAAACAAGATTGAACTCCAAGATCATCATATGGAAGGAGTTGCAACTTCATAATATGGTATTCACTTCGCGTTCCGCACTGATAATGCTCTATAGTGTATTATGTATTCGTAATCAGGTTTATAGGAATACGGAGTATTACTATCTATATCAAATCGGTAAGTTCGCGTTGGTTGTAGGACATCATTTGTTAGCAGACTATATCACAATGAAATACAATACGAATGATAAGACGACCACACGGGATATAAATTGGGAGAACATTTCTGAGAATGTAAAAGCGCTTGTGAAACAATACTACGCGGTATGTCAGATCTTGGCAATCAATGCTCTTTTATTGACAGATAATGAACCGAGAGGATCTGGTGCGATCGAATCGGCGTTTTTGATTATGTTTCCTATACAACTATCAACTTTCTTGATGACCCTTGTACGAAAATCAATCATTACGAATATTAGTTGGCATATATTCTACGGTGCTTCGCTACTATCGCCGTTTTTAATTATATTGAATACAGTCTATACGATAAATGAAAATGAAATGAATGGGTATGCCAATAATAGGAATTATAAAAATGAGTTAGAGGTTGCCAAGGTATATCTACCTATTCTGTATGTGATATTACGATTACAATATGGTATGAATAAGTATTATTTAATGTTCCATGTGTTTAGTATCAATATGTATATTCAATATAGGAATAGAAATAGAATAGATATGAATCTATAATGTCTTGGTATTCACTTGGGAATAATAAAACAAATAGGTTAATAAATATCTGCTTTTATCAATATCGGTGAGTTTATCAGTATTTAGTTTTATATCGTTATGGATTGCGAACTCAAACAAGTTCTTTAATAGTTGCAAGTCGTCGTCAAAGTTATTCGCAGGGTTCGCGAAAATATTGAGCAGTTTATAATCGGTATGTGATAACCTTCGTAGAAGACAAATGTAATTGAGATTATAGGCATCATTATATACGCCTATAAGAATGCTAGGATTTACGAAGCGATATTTGCTTAACCACAAGGTATCCTCAATTATCTTTGGATGACTTTCCTTATTTTCATTTGACCATTTGTGAAAGGAGCTATATACATTGTTATAATTCAATACGCAAATATTCGAACCGCTTCTACCTCCCTTGTTATGATTAAAGTTAAATCGAGGGGTGTTGTAGGAAATACATAGTGTGAACGCATTTACAAGTAGTAAGAAGATCTTGACACTTATACTTGTGTTATTCATAATATATAATAAGATTATTTATGAAATTATAATATACTATTGTTATTTATTTATATAGGTATTTAGTAGATTATTGGAATGAAACTACATGTAGCGAATCACATTATTCCTATATCAGCTGGCGTTTTCCTAATCCTCAATATGTTTGAGAATATTCTTCATTTCAGTATTGGAAGGAATATAAAAGAAAAAAATAATTCGTATATAGGGGAAATTGAGTTTCCCGAATACTATGATATTATTAAAATTATATTTATTATGATCGTTTTTGCGTTTCTCCAAGCATTCTTCACATATTACTTTCTATTGAAAGGGTATTAGTGTCTAACGATTCAACCCGTATCCGTGTCCACCGTCATAATAAATACACGGTTCATTAACATATACACAGTCAGTATGCTCGGTAGCTCTCAACCAGCAATCGTAGTCTTCTGGTATCGCACAACAGATGCTCACGCACCGCATATTATGTATCGTATTAAGAAGTTCTTTTTCCATTACAACTGAACTACATAGAATACAGTTGTGTATCTTTAGAAAATCGTTCGTCCATATTTCTGGAAACTCTTCATCTAATAAAGTAGAATTCCTATTTTTATAGATATTCTTTAAAATGTCTATATGTGCTTCAGCGTTATACTTAGGATATGATCTATTACTAGGATCGTATTCCCCGCGTCCAAATAAACCTTCGGTGGATGACATTTTACATCCTGAGCGTTTCATAGCGTCTAGTTGCAATTCTAGTTTATTTGGGAACCATATATCGTCATCGTCGCAAAATGCTATATATTTTCCTGTTGATACAGAGATCCCCTTATTACGAACGTGTCCTACACAAACGAACCCAAATAATTCCCGCGAGTTATTTTCTAAATGAACTATTTTAATATTGTTCTTTTCCCAATCATACGTATAATATTCTTTTTCGGAAGAACAGTCATTTACAACGATGATTTCTACGCGTTTGTATATTTGCGATTTTATAGACTCTATGGCGTTCATAAGGAATTTAAAACGATTAAAGGATGGTATGACGACACTTACAAGTTCCATAATATGTTTATGTAATGTAAAGAATATATTGTTTATATATTATGAAATAAAATAAAAAATAGATAGACAGATAATAGAGAACATATACGTCGCTATGCGGCAGTTGTTTTAGAAATCGTCTTTATCGTAGGAAGAAAACTTCTTCTTAATATAGATCTTCTTTATGTAACTGCCACCCATACAACCCGCGCACGCATTCCCACCATTTTCTTCGTAGTAACGATTGTCGGATTCGTAATTTTCTTCGCTAAAATCATATTCGTCCGAATAAGATTCCATAAACCATCTAGGGTTCGATGACATTATTTGCTTTGCTTGTGTTCGCTTTGCTTTCGCTTGTGTTCTTCTCGGGTTCGCTTTGCTTGTGTTCGCTTTGCTTGTTGCGCTTTGCGCTTGTCTCTAATTATAAAAAGATAAGGAAAAATATCAATTTTTATCTTCATCCAATGGTTTTAGAGCAAATTTATCCAGATATTTATATTTTTATAGTATAGATAGATATAGATATGTATATGTATATGTATAGTTATTCAACACAGGCGCTAATCTATTTGATTTTGATAATCATAACAAGTTTCATCAATCTAATATGTTACTCTTTATTATTGGGAATATGGGGGTTCGTAGCATATTTATTATATATCCTTATTACTATCCCGTTCGTTATTTTATGGATGTATAACATTAACTGTTTGACTTATGGTGATTGCCAAATATGGAGTTGGGTGATAACCTCTATAACATTAATATCTGTTCTTACGACTACAATATTGCTCGTAGCAATCGCCATGAATCCGTCGTTTGTAGATAGCTTGAAGCTACCAATATCCGTAACACAAGCGACTATCGCGACTACTCCAGCTACAATAGCTACTCCAGCTACTCCAGCTACTCCAGCTACAATAGCTACTCCAGCTACTCCAGCTACTCCAGTTACTCCAGCTACTCCAGCTACTCCAGCTACTCCAGCTACTCCAGCTACTCCAGCTACTCCAGCTACTCCAGCTACTCCAGCTACTCCCCCTGTAACTACTACCGCCGCATCAACAAACGCGGCAACGAAATAAAAAAATGATTATTATATATAAATGTATATGATGACTACAAGTTTAAAAGAGTATCACAGGAACTACATAAATATTTGCGAGATGAAAGAGAATAAGGTAATTTCAACTTATTACAAATACAAGGGTTCTCATTCAACTTATGTATTTTTTGTGAATGATAATACGAACCTATATGTAGAGACGCAATTTGGGTCGGTTATCATACCCTACGTTGACATTCGCGAATACGCCAAACTCTACGTATATTACATCATATCATTACAATTGACACCTATACAGTCGCATATATACTATGACGATCGTGGATACAAAGGAGTATATAAGGAGATTAGAAATTGGTATCTTTTGACGAACATATGCTGGAAATCGCAATATATGTCGTTTGGCGATTATTGCTATTTTAAAGAGAATCCATACGATATCGCTTTATCACATTGCACTTCGAAGGATATCGTTTCTAATTTTCTATATCAGTTTAACGAATATGAAGATCCGTATAAAATATGCGATTGGTTAATTCATTACGAGACGAATCTAATTGAGAAGGAACTATACCAGAATGAAGAAATTATAAAGGATGAGAAGAATACCTATTCATTATTAAAGATTGTCAAGAAGCATTTCAAAATAAACGAGGATATTATATTGAAAATATATCAACATATTGTATTTGATAGTTATGATATAAATAATAATGTTATATAATATAATAAACGAATATGAAAGTCATTCTACAGTTTCTTATGTTATATATTACCGCAACAACCTCGTATATTAATGGAGTCTATTGGGTGAGCAACACAAACATTGTTAAACCAACGGTCAAACCAACGGTTAAACCAACGGTTAAACCAACGGTTAAACCAACGGTTAAACCAACGGTTAAACCAAAGTATTCTTTGCGATCCTCACAGCCGGCTTCACATACTTCTTTATATGCGAAGAAATCAAATACAGAAGGAGGAACAGACGGATATCTAAAGACGCTAAGTATTCATAAAATCATGAATACGAATATCGCTAATCGGATTAACGAGACAGAGTGTGACCAAATAAATATAACATCGGTATATCTCAATATAGACAAGGTGAATGCCGTGTATTTTGCGAAGGATGTAAAGAATGTTATTTTTACATTACCGTATGATTTATCGGACTTGTATTACTATGATAAGGAGGTAGAAGTCATATACAAGATATCAAATAAAACCAGGATAAACTTGAAAAGTATCAATCGCTTTGTATTTCAAAGTTTCAATAATAATGTTGATGGTATTCTTTTTTAAGAAAAATAATATTATATAATATTAGGAAAGATGAACGATAAGTTAGAAATAGAGCAGTTATTCGCAGAGTGTGTAGGCACTTATATTTTCTTTATGTGTATATTACAATCAGGAGACCCCATACCAATTGTGATCGGTCTATTGGCAGCAATTTATATCTTTGGTAAAGTATCAGGTGGTTTTTTCAACACGACATTAACGGTTATAATGTATCTTAAGGGGGCGATTGGTGTTCAAAAGATGTTTGCTTATATATTAGCCCAACTTGTTGGAGGCGTTCTTGCGCTGGCAACTTGGAAAATCTTAAATAATCAATAAATAAAATAATAATTATATAAATGATTCATACTACTATAATACTATGACTACTTTATATACATCCATAGAACTAGAAGGCGGTTTGGGAAGCAGGTTGTTTCAAATCGCATATATCATACTTTTTTTACGTTTGTCAAAAACACAAAAAATAAAAAGAAAACTTGTATTTAAAGGACTTACCGACCCTTATTGGAATACGATATTTAAAGGGTTATTCCGTGTTCTAAGCGATACCGAGTATAACGCGATTTCCTTTGTGAATTATCCGGATACCTGTACTGACTCTCCTTATATAGTGAGAGAACCTGTGCTACTTAAAGGAAAATATCAAACATTCGCCTATATTGATGATTCGCTACGCGAAAAGATGATCAGTATCGTTTATAGCAACGATGACATTATGTATTCGGCATATTATAAATATAGAGACATATTGGATTATTTTGGAAAGAATACGAAAGACGACGATATGGTTTCTCTACACATCCGTAGAAAAACAGATTCGCCACTTCTAATGCGTTATTACAAGGAAGCGCTGAGACTCGCAAATAAAAAGAAGATCGTCGTATTCTCTGACGATATCGAGTGGTGTATCAATAAATTCGGAGATCACATGAACAGCAGTGAAGATGATGTCAGTACCGACTATAACATTTATTATATAAAGGAAAGTGGAGGTGAACGCACAGAGACAGACAATGCGACCGAGTTTATACTGATGTCTATGTTTCAACATAATATTATCGCAAACTCACATTTCAGTCTATGGGCGTCCTTCATCAGTTATTATAAGCGGAAGGTAGTTATCGCGCCGAAACACGAGCATTCGCGAGAATTATATCATAAATATATTACGCATATTATATAAAAATAATAATTGATATCCTTAGTATATAAGTAAAATAAAGAGATGACTGCGATTACGAACGACCTATATTTTACGAACATACGCGTTCTACCGACGGCGATAAATGCGATGGTATGTAAGAGTTGGCATTCGCAAATCATAAAGGTATTAAAGAAGCAGAAGCAGACGTTTTATGAACTACAAATCTATAATTTAATAGTGAATAAGTATAGTGATTATCATTTTAAAGGTTACAAGGTTAGGCGAAGGATTGACTTTACAGACGGTAACGCGACATATAGTAATAAAAAAATATACGAAGATAATGTGTTTAATATTGCGTATGATAATATGATCAAACAAATTTTCAATTATTTACGAGCGGATAAAGAGGTTTATTTAAATATAAGAGAAAGTATAATTTTATACTATTCAAAGTATATCTCTATATACCACCGCAATTGTCGCGCAGAATTGCTTGATATATTAGAGAAGGAATTCATAGACAAGGATATCGCGTGCGAATACAAGGATATCTTATTGAAATATTATGGATATGAAATCACGTAATGATGAATGGACTAATTTACGCAATTCTAGCGTATGGTGTGAAAGTAAGAGAACTATATTATCATTTTATTTATATTTCTAAAGTTTATATATTAGAAATTATTTTTTTAGATTTTCAAATATTGGGAATATTTCATCATTATATATATTATATCCTTCTAATATATTATTTGCTTCAATCCATCTAAATATTTCCACAAAATTGTTAAACATTATAGCATTTTCCTCGCTATATATTATATTACTTAGATAATTATATAATACATTATAACCTTCCATTATGTTATAATAAATATCTGCATTACACTTAAAAGATTGTGTAAAAATAACACTGACTCGGTCTTCAATAACTACAATTTTTTGTATTAGTTCCTTGTTATAATATTTAATCAAGTTAAAGTGGATTGTTAAATATCTTCTCAAAGTTTTATTGGCTGTAAAAAGCGGATATAAATAATAACTAATTGTATTGATGTGTAAATGTGAAGTATTTGCAATTAAATGCGTGCGGTCTAAATATATTATATTTTTCATTGTATTATTTATAAAAATATCTTGAGAAATGATATCTTTATATTTGTATTCTTCTCCATTTGAAAATAATCCTTTGGGTATTATAGAATAAACGCAAGTATTATTTGGATTATTAGTAGCATTATACAATCTGTTTAGATATTTTATGTTTTTGTCATTTTGTATATTATCAATGCATTTATTGAAAATTATTTTATATATAATAATTTGAATATCTTCTGGTAATTCATATAAATAATTTTTTTTAAATAATGCCATTATATTATGTAATATAGATATTATGTATTTATATAAAAACTGATAATAAACCTTTCTTTTTACCAGCATATAATAATAAACTAGATAAAATGGGTAGTGTATGATTGAATGTTTCTCATAGTAATACTAAAGACCATATAAAAATAAATCTATTATAATATAATAACGGCAATGTCTAATCTTTTACGAGTGTTTATTGCGGTTATTATGATATCTAATATTATATCATCGTATTCTTTTGTTCTAACTATGGTAAATTATAACAGACGTGATGCTATTAAACTAATGCCAGCTGTTAGTATTATAAGTATATCAAAACCATCGAGCGGGTTTGGTGAATTAAAAAGGGTTGTTGTTTTTGGTGCTTCGGGTTATACGGGAGGAGATACTATTCGCGCGCTATTAGAAAAGAATATTAGTGTCATTGCGGTTACAAGGAGAGATGTTGAAATAGTTGATAGGGAACACGCAAAAATGAACTCGCTTGTTATAGATGATTTAAATAAAAAGGGACTGGTTAAAAGTATTGTAGCTGATGTTCTAAAACCCGAAACGATTACTGGCATTTTGAAAGATGCTGAAGCAGTAATATTTTGCGCGGCGTCAAGACCTAAAGTAAAAATAACTACTACACCAGGAATTGATCTTTCAAAAAGAAGTATGAGATATAATAGGATGACTGATAATACAGTTGAAACAGTAGCAGAACCAAGTGATAATGTGGAAGATATTGGATTAGTAAATGTTGCCGAAGAGGCAATTCGGTCTAATGTAAAAAGGCTTATAATTGTTTCGTCTATATGTGCAAAATGTCAAAAGAACGACGAAAGTTCAGGTAATGGATACGGTGAAGCGATTGACAGAGGATTTGCGAGTTGCGATGCTTGCTATAAGAAGCAAACAGGAGAAGAAAGAGTGCGTATATTATATGAGAATGCACCTAAACATCTTAGCTATACTATTGTAAGACCAGGAATGCTTTCGCCTGGTGAAAGAAGAGGGGTTGAAACGGTAGAGTTTAACCAAGGAATATCTAAAAGTGGCATCATATCTCGATTAGATTTAGCGGATATACTGGTATCTGCGTCGGTTACTGATAACGGTGCTAAAAAAACATTTGAGGTTTATTATAAGGATACCGCTCAACCGGTAGATATGTATAAATCTCTTAAATCTTGTAAGGAATTAGGACATTCTATTAAGGAATGCTTTTTTGGCGAAGGATATAACGAAACGGAACCTCTAACAATGGATCGGATTATGAAGATGCCTCAAACAGGTTCAATATTTATTTCTGGAACAGAAGTGCTTGGCGATGATTATAATAAGATGCTAAGCAAATTAAAAAAAGATGTATATGTACCATATGATATGAATGCGCTTCGCTCTAATGATATTATGTAATATATAAAATAATTAATCTAAGTTGAATGGTTTTTATTATACACCAAATGACTTAGCGCGTAAGAACGGTGTAACGAATACGGGTATTGAAATTGGATTAAGCGCCCAAGAAGTACAAAAGGTACTTCCAGAAATCGTTAAAATCGCTCCATTTGATTCAGAGCGAAATAAAGATGGTGTTATCGTATCTCAAAATCAGGAGAGAATTACTTGACGATGTCATATGAGCGATTGGTGCCTGTATTTGTAGAAGCGATCAAAGAGTTAGAAGGAAAAATATAGAACTAACACGAGAGATCGCTTTGATAAAAGAAAAATTAAAATAATTGCTACGTATTTTAATTATTTATTTTTTTATCTACAATATGTATAATTGTATTTATTTATTAAATGTATTTGAAACAAAATAATTGGGGGACAAGTTTTTGGAGATGCATTCACTACTTGGCGGTCCATAATAAACGCGATCTTCTTGAAAAATTACCAGAATATATTCCATGCGAAATGTGCAAGGAGGAGTTTGTGGGTGCCAAGGAAGGCGAGAACTTGGTTGATTGGTCTATACAAGAACATAACAGGGTAAATGGGAAACTAGGAAAATGGGATAAATGGGATAGGACAGACTTCAATATATCACAACACCCTACTTGTGATGTTTGCGATGGAAGAGAACAGGTTCATAGTTTTCCTTGGACTTTTATGTATGCCTTGACAGAAACTGTAGGTAGCGAAGAGTTTATGAAAGAGTTCGTTGCGGAATATCCTTGTGAAGTGTGTCGTGGTAAATTTATTGTGGATACCCCTACTACCGATGAAATCCATATAGAATGGGTTCATAGAAATCATATTCGTTTTAATAAGGATCGAGGATTGCCAGAACCTGGACCACTTCCTAAAAAAAAAGAGAATGCTACGGGTTCTGGTGTGACTACAGGTTGTGAAGGGTGTTGATTATATCAATTATCAGTTGATTATTTTTATATAAATTAAGAAAGTATAGTTAGAATTGCTTTACCATTCGTTTGCGCACTAGAACCTCCACCGGATGCTGTTCCAGTGAATGAAGATACGTAAGTTGTATTGTAGTATCCGCTTCCACCTGCTCCGCCACCATGTTGAATTATACAAGCTCCGCCTCCATAATATCCACCGCCACCTCCTCCATTCCACCCTGTATTATTTGCATTTTGTCTCATTTTTATTTTAGGTTTATGTAATTAAAACCTTTTATAAATGGTCAATTCACAAATTGATATTTATAATAAATTTTTTACTATATAAAAAGAAATTTATAATAATAAATATATATGACTATATTCAAAACATTAATTGTATCATTATTATTTGTATACGAGACATTCGCTTATACAAATAATATAAAATTTAATAAAAAGCAAGAGTTTCCTCGCAAACATATAACGTATGTAAATCTTAATCGCGGTAATTTTTTAAGGTTATTTAGTGTAATCCCATATATTCCTATAAAATATATTATAAAACCTGCTTTTGCCGAGGTGACAAAAGAGAAAACGATTGAGGAATTAAGAAAGGAAGCTCTTAATATTATTGATATTATTGAAGTTCAAAAGAACACTATTAATTTACCTTCATTAAAAGCAGATGATAGATCAATAGATACTAATGATACTAATGATGCGAATGATGCGAATGATACCAGCTACAATGTTGATACTAAAACAAAAATAAAGATTGACGAGGTACTTAGCAACATTATGAATGACTTTAAAAAATATGGAACTATAGACCCTGTAAAATCAATAAGTAATCTACAAAAATATTGCTCAACTACAAATATCATAAAGCATAAAAACACAAGAGGTCTTACCGCATCTTTTCAGGACGGTAAATATGCGCTATTACTTGGTAAGTTTATAAAATACGAAATTGTAAATTATGAAAAAAACATAGATAATGATAGCGATGACAAAAATAATATATACTATGCTGTTGATATGAAGGTTAGTGCTGAGTATAAAACGATGCTTCAAAATAGCATTCAATTCAATGATATGTATTATCCATCTAAGGGTGATAACAATAATCTTTGCTATATAATTTATAGATGGTCTTTTAAAAAATATGAAGATGGTAATTTATATTTAGAAGGTTGCTTTCTTATCCCTCCACCGCCTCCTCAATAAAGAGTTAGTGTATTTTTAATTGTTTCAATTCAGCTTTGGTTGTATTACTGGTTCTAAATTTTTAAGTGGTATATCAACAGGATCTCGTTTGTCTCCTAAGTCAAAATTTTTACCTCGCTCATTCTCAAGCATTGTGAATGTAGTTCCCTTATAATTGCCAAGTATCAACTCTGTGCTATATTCCTTATTATTTCTTAAATATTTAATAGATATTTTATCTCCTGGTTTAAACATTTTAAGTATAGTATTTAGATTGTCCGGATTATTGATTGATATATTATTAATCGCAATTATAATATCACCTATAAGAGATACACGCTTCGTTTTTTCATTTCGCGTAATACCTTTTAATCCAGCAGCATATGCGGGGGATTTTTCAGGAACATCCAATATAAGAATTCCTCTTGTAATAATTGGAATGCCACTCTTTGCTGATTCAACCGCAGAAGGATTTCGTTCCATATAGGAAATACCGAGAATTGCTTTTTGTACATAACCGGTTGTTATAATATCATTTATTGATTTAAGTGCGGATGATATAGGGATCGCAAAACCAATACCAGCAGATACACCTAATCCAAGTGATGCTGTATTGATACCTACAATTTCACCGTTGCTATTTAGCAGAGGACCTCCACTATTCCCTGGATTAATAGCTGCGTCTGTTTGAATAATACCATAAATCTTTCTACCAGTCGGTGCTGTAATTTCGCGATTAATCGCTGATATAATCCCTGTAGTAAATGTGTGGTCTTGTCCGAAAGGGTTTCCAATCGCGAAAGCAAATTGTCCAATATGCGTTTTAACATCGGGATTATAGTTGATAACTTGCAAATCTCTAGCAGGAGCATCTATTTTTAGGATAGCTAAGTCAGTATCCGGGTCAACTCCAGTTAATTTTGCTATATATGTTTTTTTATTACCACCCTTGTCAGTAATAGTAACTAATGCCTTATCCACTTTGTTAATTACATGAAAATTAGTAATAATATGTCCTTCTTTATCCCAGATAAATCCTGATCCTACACCTTTGGGCAAATCATCTTTGTTCAAATTATATTTATCCGCCATACTTGAGTATTCAGTGCTAATATAGCACACGGATGATATTGAATTTTCAAAAATTAATGTTTGCTCTTCTTCAATATACCTGATAATATCTTTAGAACTTATCTTGTCAATTATAGATACACGCTCTGCGTTTACCTTTTGAGCACCTATAGTATTCAATGCTATACTATAAAATATTAGGTCTCTTCTTTTAGATATTGAAGATTTGCGTAAGTTTAACCATTCCATCTTTATATTCGCAGAATTAGGCACATAACTTGATATTGTTTGAAGAATAACTAAACCATATAATAGGATACATTTGAGTTTCATATTATATATATTTATATCTTATTACTTTTATATATTCTCTAATGTCCCGCACCTTATATAAACAAGTCAATCAGTTCATTAGAATAACAATATAAGAAACCAAGGGATCTGAGAGAATACATTGGGAGAATTGATAACCATAAAAGAATATAAGAAGATACTAAAGAAGTAAAAAGTTTTTGTTTGCGATTTTATATTTTTTAGGGAATAATTTGTAAAAATTGATTATTACCATTTAGATATCTTATCAACCAAAAATGCTTACACACACTGATACCAACATCGCAATCAAATACGAAACCGCCAAGCACGCCGTCAACTTTGATATTTCGTTTGGCGAAGGAAAAGACGAAGAAGATGAGAAGAAAAGGAAGAATTTTACCAAGAATTACGACGTTGAGGTATTTGAGTCTGGTGAAGGCGATGATTATGCTAAGGGATATCGCGTCATCACCAATGAAGGACCACTTGTCATTAAACTAGGAAATATTCGTATCAAAAATGAAGATTCAAAATACGAGTATGCGATCGGTTTCGCTGTTGACAACGAAGAACCTGTGTATTTCCACGATTATTCTACGGTTCCTATCAATATTGAGCGCGATGGAACATTGTGGACAATCCCGGCAAATAATTGCACATCCTACAACTTTGATCAAAACCCAGATGCCAAGTATCAGTGGATGGTAAAGAAAGCGCTAGGTGAAGGATACAAACCTACAGAAGAAGAATTGAAACTCGGTATGGAAGAATCATCACAGAATACAGGACTGATTTATTTGACGTTTATGGTATATCGCAAACTTAAACCCGAACCTACTCGTGGAGTGACGCGTTGTGGCAGTTCAGCAGCAAGATTTGGATACGGAAATGAAGTAGAATCTGCGTCTGTTAAATCTACGTTTGAGTATGTATCGGGAACGGAGAGATATGTGTTACCGATTCGCCTTAGGGTATCAGACGAGTCAGCAATAAGCAATATTAACTGCTCGCGAAATTTGGAAGGGGCGAGTCTAAATGCGTTGCGTCGCAAGACGATGACAGTACCATTCTAGGGTAATGTAGAGTATCATAATATGTAGAGTTATTATATGTTGTTTGTATTATATGTTGTTTGTATTTTATACGATATCTTTTCAGATACTGTTTAAACCCATTTAACAATCCACCTTCACAGTCATCACGGGACTTAAGAAACCCGTATCCTTAAATACAATACGATAATGGAAATGACGCTCTAATAATTGGTTGAATACCTTTTTCACCTTATAGCGATCAGGGCAGAATATGCGAACTTCAGCTTTACCATCCTTAACCTTTGATACACCTACATTATTATAATTTTTATATGCTTCATAAGGATCCTCTATTACCGTATCCGTTTTATTTGCTGCCCAATACACAACCAGCGTGTCGTTGGGGTAATCCTTCATATCAATTGTATAGGAAAGGTTTGCCCCTGTCGGTATTTTTTCATTTGCGATTAAAGGGCTCGGTAAAACAGTCAATCCCAAGAATGGCAAGAACGTCTCCTTTTTCATCGCAAGAAAAACGGCAACCGCGATCACGAAAATTACAAGGATACGCAGTATGATATTGTAATCGTCATTCAGCAATATATAGAGCGAACTGATAATCGCATAGGATAATAGGATAGTAATCATTATCATATGAATATAGATATCATTGAAAAATACTTTGCTCATTAGGTTTAATAATCTAATATATAAAAAGAATAAAAACTGGACATATAGGATCTCTATATCCATTATTTATTTCACAGTGTAAATCTCATCGGCTATTCCCATACGAATACACTCGTCCGCATTTAATTCCAAATCTTTTACGAGAAGTTCCTTCAACTGTTTCTTTGTTATACTCGTTTTATCCAAATAAATTTTGTTGATATGCTCTTGTATTTTTAGGCAATTTTTATAGGTATCATCAATATATGCCAATTTACCCCAGCAACCCGAACGTAATTCGTGAATGAGGACATACGAGTTTTCGCAGATGTATCGCTTCGCACCGTGAATACTTATAATTGTTCCAGCGGAGGATACATTGGCGTCAATTACCGTATTCACAGGAATTGTAAGACTTTTAAAACAGTCTATGATAGAGAACGCTGAACAGATACAACCCCCATTCGTAGTTATGTGTAGATATATTTCGGGTTTTCCTCCGCACGACGCCGTGAGTTGATCAACCTTCAATTTAATTTCTAGACTTCTCAAATATTTACATAGCGTGAAGGCGGATCTCGGCGTAATATCCGAACAAAAATAGAGATGGTTGTTGATGATGTAAATGTTTTTCTCTTGAACTTCTGCATCTTCCGCTTCTTCATCTTCGCACGTTAGTTTCCTCTTTTTAGAAGCGGGCATTGCGTTTCTATACTTGTGCTCCATTTGGGTATGATAAATATTATATATTATTATGTAATAAAATCTTATATAAAAATATATAATATTTATTACCTACATATTTTTATTTATATCTTATAAGAGAGGGTTATGAAAAATTATATATTAATTATATCTATTCTTACAACCATTGTGATATTTCTTGTAATCTATTATGGAGATTATATTAAGGGAATTTATTTCAACAATGGCATTGACGATTTTAGAGACGTGATATCTATCATATCAAATGCGACCTATGAAAACTTCGAGAACGATGATAATGTAGATGTCAAGACGACCTACGAAAAACTTTTAGAAGCTAGAAGGACAGACTACTTTGAAAAGAACAGTCCTTTAACGATTACGAGACAAGAAGAAAGTTTAAACTTGCAAACCGATAATTATAATAATGATATATATGATAAATACTCGACTATTACTGATCCAGTAGGGGATCAATATTTGCCCTATACGATTAAGAATTACACGGACGATCCCGTAGCAATCTCAAGAAATAATATGAATGAATATACAATTATAAACGTCTATAAGAACACGTTAGATAGGCAACCTACCGACATAGAACTAAGCAAGAACTTACAGGACTTTTACGAAAATGATCTGGACGAGGAATTGCTAAAATTAAGAATATATAATTCAACAGAATATAAAATTATTACGAATATGCAAAGTAACGACATAAACCCTGAATTAATCACAACGATATCCAAAGGGCATTTGGGAGATAAATTAAAAAAGTTATACAAGGATCAGCATAATACAGAATTAGTAAATAAAAAACTTTTGGATATTTTAATCAAATGCTATATCCACTTGCTATTTAATGATTATTTATTTAAAGCGTTGTTGATGCACGATAAATACACCGCGTTTGAAACTAGATTGCGTGCTGAATATATAGTATCCGACAAAAAAGTATTAGAGATATTCAATCAAACCTTTTTATTATCCGAGCTTCGCTTAATCGCAAATGAACTAAAACGCCAAGACATATTGAAGCGAAAGGCGCTACAAATACCAATCGCCCTTTATAACAACAACCAAAGTGAATTAAACACTTCAAATGTTATTATGGGAACTGACAAGCATATCACAGATATTGTACGAAATAGCGACAATGTCTTTAATATTAATATCATGATGAATGAGAAAGACGCAAAAACAAGTATGCCATTTACGAGGCAAAGACAGAGACAACGTCCTAGTCAACAGCAGCAGCAACAGCAACAGCAACAACAACAACAACAACAGCAGCAGCAGCAACAGCAACAGCAACAGCAACCACCAAATACTATATTAAATGACCATAACAACGAGAACAATCAGAACATCCAGAATTTATTAAATAGTATAAATAATAATAATAACGACGCACTTTCTACCATAGTGAATAACGCAGCTGTAATAGGCAATGTGAATACAATAGCGACACTAGGGGCTGGCACAGGAACCAACGCAGGAACCAACGCAGGAACCAACGCAGGAACCAACGCAGGAACCAACGCAGGAACCAACGCAGGAACCAACGCAGGAACCACATTTGATAAAAGTTATAAGGATTACAAGGACAATTACAATAGTCAGTATGACGACGTACAATATGAAGACAACGGGTATGACAATACACAATATGAAGACACTGAATTTCCACAAAGAATATATAACCCGATTGATTATAAATATCATTATCGGGGCGAAACCGCACATCGCCCGAATGTATGTTCGTATGGAACGAAGCAAATTGTCCAACCTGTATTTTTGAATTCTTCTACATTATTCAGAGGGACGGATTTAAAAGAAGCAGCTGAGAATACACAGGTCGGGAGTATAATGCCAAAATTTGAGTATTACGAATATGAAGACGTGGTATAAAATGTATCATACACGGTATCTAATTTTTTCAAGAACATTATTTTTAAATTATTAGGCAAATTCTTATTGTCGTGTAAACCACCTTTAATTTCTCCGCATTTTTCTAGAATCGCCGGAATTAAATTTACAAATTCCGTTTCCTTTATATAGCTATGTATATGCTCTACATAATAATATAGAATGTATATGATTGAGAAGCATAGTATATCTCCTTCGGTATCTACGTCTCCTTTGTATTGTAAAAGAATATGTAGCGTTTTCAAAGGCATTAATGATTTATGTGTTTGAAGATGATACAGGATACCATAGAGATCATTATACCTTTTATATACGATACAATGTATGATAGAGAATATATCATACAAGTTAATATTCAAGTATTCCCAATCATATTGGAAAATAAATTTGAATATTTTACAACATAACTTTAACCGCGTATTTTTTGTAAAATTGAGATACGGGGTATCAAGTATCGCTCTCGCATAAATCGTGAGTAAATATACTTCAGCCACATCCCGCGTAATCACATTATTTACAACGTAATACGATACTATGTTTGTAATCGCGTATAATTCCTTGTGATCGCAACGACGCTTTATATCGGGAAGTGTATTGCTATAGAATACGACATGATAAACCGATGTCGTATTATCAAATAGCGAATATTTATGTAGATAGGGGTTGTTTTTCAAGAAGGCATATCGATTATTATACACTTCTTTGCAGTGTAATAGAAGGTTGCTTAGAGTATGGATGTTCAGGTTTGTGGATATATAGAGTAGTATATCCAAACTGAAATTCGTAAGAAGCATAAAAGTATTAAAATGTTTCTTTGTCAATTTTTCTAAAAAAATATCTTCGTATATATTAGGATATTTAATATGGTTGTTTCATCGTTAGAAGAAATAACATCGAAGTTAGTTAAACAATTACAGCAAGGAGGACAATCCCAGCAACAGAACAGCAAACAACTAGAACATCTACAGCAATTACAGCACTTTTTTGATCAACAGCAATCCCAGCAACAACAGAAACAACAGCAAGGAGGACAGTATCAGCAACAGCAACAAGCTGGAAATGTTAAGGTATATACAGGACCAAAGGATGGTAAATTTATAATTAACAAGCACGGCAAGAAGGTTTATATAGACCGCAAGACTTTAAACGCAAACTTACAATATAAAAAGGCAAAGAAGGCAAGGAAGTAAATCATCCTTTCGCATATTATTTTTTTAACTTATATTATTAAGAACGTAAGAATATGAGTAGTACAGATACGGAACATAAAATAGACAAGATTATTAGAGAGATAGAAGTCAAGAAGTTAAAGAACGTCTATCACGAATATAATGATGTTATAAAATTAATATCAAAGTTCATCATTAAAAAGAAACTAATATTATACGGAGGTTTCGTGATCAACGTTATTTTACCACAAAAACTACGATTTTACAAGGATTATACAATCAGCGACTTTGATTGTTTATCCAAAAATCCGCTAAATGATTCGATCGAACTTTCAAAAATCATCAAGAGTAAAGGATATTCCTATATTAAAATAAAAAAAGCGAAACACACAGGGACTTATCGTGTATTTGTATATGGTAAGCAAATCTTCGACATCAGCATTGTTAAATCCAACATCTATGACAATCTTTTAAAGTATAGTAAAAAAGAACGGAAAAGTTTAAAATATTATAAGGATAAATATAATATAATACCGTTGCCAATAATCAAGAAAAATTTATACTACGAGTTGTCGCGTCCAGAGCAATCAGGATATAGATGGGAAAAAATATACGAAAGGCTAAACCTCATAAACAAAATATATCCATCACCTGTAGTTGATATTAAATATGAGTGCGTTAGAATACAAGCAGAATATTCAGGGTTAGTGAATAACATTTTAAATTACATAAAAAAAATGAAGAACCCGATCATAGACAGCTTCGCTTTAAAAATATATAAAGGGTTAACTGTAAATTGTTGTGGAAGAATAAATGAATTGTCCAAATATATTACAATATTATCCATGGACTATGAGAAAACAAAGAATGATATTATAAAGATAATTAAGGATTGTGATTTATCAAACCATCGTATAGACAGTGTGAATTTTATAGATAAGGACAATATATTATACACCTATTATGATATTAAACTTATAAATAATGAGAATAATACGATATTTAATTTAATAAATATTATAAATGTCAAAAATGAATGTTTCTCTATTAATACGCAGAAAGGTTATACGGTCGGTAGTTTGGATACTATACTCTGTTATTTATATACCACATCTATCTATTACACGATATACACCAGTGACCCGATAATTACGATTGAAAAACTATACTATATAAATGAATTTGAAAACTATATAAATACCAATATCCATAATGATATATTAAAAAGATTGAAAAGTAGTTGCTATGGAAAAATCAACTACAATGAAGAAATAAAAGAAATATGGAAGAAGAGGCTAACCTTGAAGTATATTACCTAATATATATAAATTTATAATTATTTATTTATTCTTTTTTTCTAGACTGTCATAACATTCGGGTTCCGCTACAGGATCGCTAGTATCCGCTACAGGTTCGCTAGTGTCAGCTACAGGATCGCTAGTATCCGCTACAGGTTCGCTAGTATCCGCTACAGGATCGCTAGTATCCGCTACAGGTTCGCTAGTATCCGCTACAGGATCGCTAGTATCCGCTACAGGATCGCTAGTATCCGCT
>Ga0209597_1000247_pt1 | contig 35934 bp, 5 predicted proteins | sample M_140625_MF_Meta_FD_187316 | JGI IMG/M metagenome (GOLD analysis project Ga0209597, IMG submission 187316) | Freshwater microbial communities from Lake Montjoie, Canada to study carbon cycling - M_140625_MF_MetaG (SPAdes) (version 2) | ecosystem: Environmental > Aquatic > Freshwater > Lake... | reverse complement strand
CTCGGCCTCACCAGCCTGGAGGGACTGCGGCCCTGGCATCCCATCGGCCTCGAACGGCTTGGGCCCGACCTGCTCTGGCAACTGGAGGCCCCATGAGGCTCGCGGATCTGGATTTGATCATCCCGGTCACCACCCTGCTGCTGGGGCTTGGCCTAGGCCTGGGACTGGAGCTGGTGGCCCGTCGCTGCCGGCCCGGGTCCCTGGGCCGGGAGTTGCTGCGCCGGGCCCGCCTGAGCCTGACCACCAGCCTGGTGGTGGGCGGCCTGGGCTGGTGGTTGTTCGATCTACTGGGGCGGATCGGCTGGCCGCTACCCCGCAGCGGCCAGGAGGTACGGGACCTGGCGCTCACCGTGGGGCTGATGTGGACGCTGTTGCGCTGCAAAAGCAGCCTGGTGAGTCGCATCGCCAGTGATCCCCGCTGGCTGCCGGCCCGCAGCCGCCCCAACCGGGCGTTCGTGCTTGATCTGCTCGACAAGCTGATCAGCGCCGTGGTGGTGCTCCTGGGCAGCCTGGAGCTGCTGCGCCAATTTGGGGTGGCACCAGCGCTGCTGCTCACCGCCAGCGGCATCGGAGCGGCGGCCCTGGGGCTGGGGGCCAAAACACTGCTGGAAAATCTGCTCGGCGGCGTGATGCTCTATGTGAATCGGCCGTTCACGGTGGGGGACACGATCGCCCTGCCGGATCGCAGCCTGCGGGGCACGGTGCGCGCCATCGGGCTCCATTCCACCGAACTGATCACGGCCGAGCGCCAGCCGTTGTTCATCCCCAATGCCCTGTTCGCCCAGCACGCCATCGTGAACACCAGCCGGCCGCCGCTGCGGCGGCTGGAGCTGGGGCTGACCCTGCGCCCGGCCCAGCCCTCCGACCTGGGGCGGGTGATCGAAGCCCTGGAGGCGTTGCTGGGGCGCCAGGGGGAGGTGCTGGCCGAACCGGCACCCCAGGTGCGGCTGGTGGACTACCGCGGCGCCGGCGCTGAACTGCGGCTGGAAGCCTGGTGCCGGAATGATCCGGTGGTGCTCGACGCCCTGCGCCATCGGCTGCTGCTGGAGCTCGGCCCCCTGCTGGAGGGGCTGGGGGCCAGGCTCACCCCGGAATGAAATGGCGCAGCCGCCGGGCTTCTTCGCCGGCGCGGCGCTGCAGTTCCGCATCGCTGAGGTCGGCTTCGGCCCGCTGCTGGGCGGCGATCACATCGTTTTCATCCACCGCGAAACCGGCGGCGGTGGCGAGGGCCAGGAAGGCCTCCAGATCCAGGGGATCGGCGGAATTGTGCAGGCGCCGCTCCAGGTCAGAATCCTGGCGGGCATGGGCCAGAAAAGCATCGAGCTGGTCCAGGCTCATGGATGCGACGGGCAACAGACTCCGGTCTAGCCGGCGGGGAGGGGCGCCAGGGTGCGCGGGTCCAGCTTCACGGCCTCCCACCCCACCGGCTCCCAGGGGGCCATCAGGGGCTCCAGGGCCCGCAGGGCCGGCCCATCGGCGGGAGCCAGCCAGGCCTCCTCGAGGCCGTCGGGGATCACCACCGGCATGCGGTCATGGACGCGGGCCAGCAGGGGATTGGGAGCGGTGGTGAGCACCACGGCCGTATCGAGCTCGCCGCCATCGGCGCCGGTCCAGCGCTCCCAGAGCGCCCCCAGCCAGAAGGGGGCACGATCACGGCGGCGGAACAGCCAGGGCTGCTTGATCAACCGACCGGTGGCGGGATCGCGCCGGTCCTGCCATTCATAAAAGCCATCCGCCGGCACTAGGGCACGGCGGTGGCGCCAGGCGCCCCGAAAAAAAGCCATCTCGGCCACGGTTTCACTGCGGGCGTTGATCGGCCGGCGCCGGCCCAACGGATCCCGGCACCAGTCCGGCACCAGCCCCCAGAGGGCCAGCCCCACCGCCAGCTGGCCATGCTCCTGACGCTGCAGCACCAGAGGCTCCGACGGCCGCACTTGGGGGCGGGCCGCGTAGTGGTGGGCCAGGCCAGGCGGCAAGGGCCCCCGCAACCGGGCCCCCAGGGTTTCCATCGGGGTGGTGAGGGCGAATCGGCCACACATCGCTTCCAGCCCCTCGCAAGCGCCCCCAGCCTGGCAGGGCCAGGGGCGTTCGGTTCTCCGCCCCGCCACGGATTCAATGGGGGGCGGGCGCCTTTAGTTTGGGCACCACCTGCCTCAAGCGCCGCATGGCCATCCGCCAGGACGACAATCGCCCCAATCGGCGCTTCGGCCTAATCAACCTGTTGCTGATCGGCTTTGGCGTGCTGCTGTTGTTCATCAATGTGCTGCCCAATCCGGCCATGCAGGTGCCGAGAGTTCCCTATTCATTGTTCATCGATCAGGTGAACGACGATAACGTCAAACGGGTCTTCATCACCCAGGATCAGATCCGCTACGAACTGAACAAGCCACCGGCGGAAGGGGCCCCAACGGTGCTGGCCACCACGCCGATTTTCGATATGGACTTGCCGCAGCGGCTGGAGCAGCACGGCGTGGAATTCGCGGCGGCCCCACCCAAGCGGCCGGGCCTGTTCAGCACGATCCTGAGCTGGGTGGTGCCCCCCCTGATCTTCATCCTGGTGCTGCAGTTCTTCGCACGCCGGAGCGGCATGGGGGGGGCCCAGGGGGCCCTGAGCTTCACCAAGAGCAAGGCGAAGGTGTATGTGCCCGATGAGGAATCAAGGGTCACGTTTAATGATGTGGCCGGCGTGGATGAGGCCAAGGCGGAACTCACCGAAATCGTCGATTTCCTCAAAACCCCGGAGCGTTACGTGGCCATCGGTGCCCGCATCCCCAAGGGGGTGCTGCTGGTGGGCCCCCCCGGCACGGGCAAAACGCTGCTCTCGAAGGCGGTGGCCGGCGAAGCGGAGGTGCCCTTCTTCATCATCAGCGGCTCTGAATTCGTGGAGTTGTTTGTGGGGGCCGGCGCCGCCCGCGTCCGCGATCTGTTCGAGGAGGCCAAAAAGAAGGCCCCCTGCATCATCTTCATCGATGAGCTGGATGCGATCGGCAAGAGCCGGGCCGGCTCGATGGGAATGATGGGCGGCAACGACGAACGGGAGCAAACCCTGAACCAATTGCTCACGGAGATGGACGGCTTCGCGGCCCAGGACAAGCCCGTGATTGTGCTGGCGGCCACCAACCAACCGGAGGTGCTCGATGCCGCCCTGCTGCGGCCGGGCCGCTTCGACCGCCAGGTGTTGGTGGACCGGCCGGATCTCTCCGGACGGCGCACGATCCTGGGGATTTATGCCAAAAAAGTGAAGTGTTCGGCGGGGGTGGATCTGGACCGCATCGCCCAAGCCACCAGTGGCTTCGCCGGCGCTGACCTGGCCAACCTGGTGAATGAGGCGGCCCTGCTGGCCGCGCGCGCCAAACGGACCACGGTGGAGCAGGGGGACCTCAACGAAGCGATCGAGCGGGTGGTGGCGGGCCTGGAGAAAAAAAGCCGGGTGCTGCAGCCTGACGAGAAAAAAGTGGTGGCTTATCACGAGGTGGGCCACGCGATCGTGGGCCACCTGATGCCCGGCGGCAGCAAGGTGGCCAAGATCTCGATCGTGCCGCGCGGCATGAGTGCCCTGGGGTACACCCTGCAGCTACCCACGGAGGAGCGATTCCTCAATTCCAAGGAGGATCTGGAAGGCCAGATCGCCACCCTGCTGGGGGGCCGCAGCGCCGAGGAGATCGTGTTCGGCGAGGTCACCACCGGCGCCGCCAACGACCTGCAGCGCGCCACAGATATCGCCGAGCAGATGGTGGGCACCTACGGCATGAGCGACACCCTCGGCCCCCTCGCCTACGACAAGCAGGGCGGGGGGCGCTTCCTGGGGGGCGGCAACAATCCCCGCCGCTCGGTGAGTGATGCCACGGCCCAGGCGATCGACCGGGAGGTGCGGGGCCTGGTGGATCGCGCCCATGACCGGGCTCGGGCGATCCTGCAGCACAACCGCCCACTGCTGGAATCGATTTCGTCCACGATCCTGGAAAAAGAGGTGATCGAAGGCGATGAGCTGAAAAACCTGCTCGCCAGCAGTGCCATGCCGGGGGCAGATCACGACGACCACATCGCCGCCTGAAGTACAAAATCAGGCCCTCCCTCGGGGCCTGAGCTGAACCCAGCGGGCGCCCCCCCTTGACGCCGGGGCCGTCGATCTCGGATAAGGGGTCTTTGATGCGGCTCGATGGAGTCCCGGCACGGCAGTGAACACGCCCAGGCGTCGACCGCCCTCGATCCGCTGCCGGCCAGCCTGAAGGCGCTGGCCGGCGCCGATCTGCTCTCCTCCGCCGACCTGAGCAGCGGCCAGACCGTGGCCCTGCTGCAGCTGGCCGCCGACCTCAAGGCCGGCCGGCGGCAGATCCAGTTGAACGGCAAGGTGCTGGGCCTGATCTTCAGCAAGGCCTCCACCCGCACCCGGGTGAGCTTCACCGTGGCGATGGCGCGGCTGGGGGGCCAGACCATCGACCTGCTGCCCACGGTGACCCAGGTGGGGCGAGGCGAACCGGTGGCCGACACGGCGCGGGTGCTGAGCCGCTACTGCGATGCCCTGGCGATCCGCACCTTCGCCCAGGCCGACCTGGAGGCCTATGCCCACTGGGCCTCGATTCCGGTGATCAATGCCCTCACCGACCTGGAGCATCCCTGCCAGGCCCTCGCCGACTTCCTCACCCTGCAAGAGGCGTTCGGCGCCGCTCCCCAGGACCTGGCAGGCCTCACCCTCGCCTACGTGGGCGACGGCAACAACGTGGCCCACTCCTTGATGCTCTGCGGCGCCCTGCTGGGGGTGAATGTGCGGATCGGCTGCCCGGAGGGGTTCGCCCCCAACCCGGCGGTGCTGGCGCGGGCCCAAGCCCTGGCCGCCGGCGGGGCCCGCGTCAGCGTGGTCCACGATCCCCTGGAGGCGGTGCGGGGCGCCCATGCCCTCTACACGGACGTCTGGGCGTCAATGGGCCAGGAGGAGGAGCAGGCGGAGCGGGAGCGGGCCTTCGCCGGCTGGTGCCTCGATGAAGCGCTCCTGGCCGAAGCCGACGCCAGGGCGGTGGTGCTGCACTGCCTGCCGGCCCACCGGGGCGAGGAGATCAGCGCCGGCGTGATTGAGGGCAGCGCCAGCCGGGTGTTCGATCAGGCCGAAAACCGGCTACATGCCCAACAGGCCCTGCTGGCGGCCCTGCTGGGATTGGTGGATTGAAGAGCTGGGAGAATCTGTCACTTCAATTTAATTAGTTGTCGAAGAAAATCGATACACGCGAAGGTAAATTAACGCCGCCCGACTGCTTGTTGGCCCACTGCTTTTTGGCCCACTGGTGATTCCACGCCGGCGGAGAAGACTCCTCATACCGAAACCCGGCCACATCCTCTTAACCTTGGGCAATCGGTGGGCAGGCACAATAGGCAAAGTTTGCACTAGGGGCCTCCAGACTTGGAACCCAATCTTCTAGGTCATTCAGGCTTGTTGCCCGTTGAATATCGTCCCGATCAGCCTGCCTACGGCCTTGTCGGCGCTCCCTGGCCAGGGCTGGCGTCCAGCGCGCTCTTCCCCCCTTCGGCTCCGGTGGGGTTGCTTTCAGAGCCAGCCCATGGGGCGATGGGATTGCCGGGGCAGAGCAAGAGCGTCGCCGTGGTGTCGCTTCAGGACAACAGCCTGGTCGAACTGGCCAATCAACTGGAGGCCAGCGGCCTTGCTGTCATTCGTCTGGACCCCCGTCGCGACGGCCTGCCCGACCTGGTGACTCGACTAGAGCAGCATGCCTCCCAGACCGGGCCCATCGCCCAGCTTGAAATTTTCAGCCATGGCAGCCCTGATCACCTCACGGTGGGCCGCCACACCCTGTCCAGCCGCACCCTCAAGCGCTGGAGCGGCCAGCTGGAGCGGCTGGGTTCCACCCTCACCCCTGACGGTGATGTGCTGCTGTTCGGCTGCAACCTGGCGGCCTCGGCCGCGGGGCAGCGGCTGCTCGAAGGCATGGCCTCCATCACCGGGGCCGACGTGGCGGCCTCCGAAGACATCACGCAGTCCTCCCCTTCCGCCAGTGACTGGCAACTGGAGCGAAGCGTCGGAGAGATCAATCCCAACTACCTTGACACGCTAACTGGCCTTCATTGGCAGGGCAGCCTGGCCCTGCCATCTCTGAATTGGGAGGCCAGCAACGGTGCGCTCACGATCTCAGAGGCCAGCGGTGAGCTGCGCCTCTTCGGCGATCTCAATAGTGCCAACACGGGCCGAATCGTGCTCGATGATGGTTCAAACAGCACCTCTACTGGCCTCATTCAGGGGGTTGATTACAGCGTTATTGACGTCAGTGGACTCCGCTCGATTGCCATCAGCGGGCAACACTTCACCCTGCGGGGTCTGGATCTCGATCGAGCACCAGATGGCCTGGAGTCCCTGCTCTCCCTTGGCGGCAACAGCACCTCAGTTCCCAAGGGATTCAATGTCAGCCTCAGCGCCAGTGGCGATGGCTATGACACCCGCACTGGCGGCCGTACCGCAGGCAGTCTGGCGATCACCGGTCCCTTAGTCACCTATGGCGGCTCGGTCACGATCGACGGCAATGGCTCCCTGTCCATCGGTGCAGCCGATGGCGACAGCCGCTGGACCGCGACCAGCGCGGCGGGTGTGCCACGCATCGTGTCTGTGGTGGACAGCGTAGGGTTGAGCTCAGGGCCGATCACCTCGGGCACCAGCACCGACGACACCGATCTCAGCGTCACGGTGTCCATCGTCGGCACGGAAGCCCAGGCGGGCGATCTGCTGATCCTGCGGGTTGGTTCCAATCCGCCGATCAGCCAGCCACTGAAAGAAGAGGATATTAATCGCGGTTTTGTCTCCATTCAAACAGGTGTACTGGCTAGTGGTCAGGTCGGCATTGACATCTCATTGGACTATCAGAGTCGAACGGGTGACGATGGCCTTCCACGCAACCAAACCGCCTATTCCACCCAGTTCCAAGTCACCGTTGCCAGTACATCGGTGGCGTCGACGAGTGCCGTACTGATTGACACCCGTTCGGCTGACCCCCTATTGCCACGCGGCAAACTTAGCATTGCCATTGAGGCCCAGTCCACGGATATTCCCCTCTGGGTATGGCTGCCCAATCCCTCAGCCAGCGTCAGCTTCGGTCGCGACAATACTGATCTAGCCGGTCATGTGATTGTTGGTGATGTGAGCCTCGAGGTGTCGGCCAGCATTGATCCACTGATCGCCTACGAGCCTGCGAATGCCAACGCAGGTGCTGCCTTCGATTACCTCACGGATACGGTTCTCAATACGGCTCTCTATGGCCTTGAATCCCTGGCGCTGCCGGTATCGGTGAAGGTGGCCAGTGCTCAATCGAGCCTTGGCTTCAGCGCCACCCATCTGGATGCAGCCGGTGATGTGGCAATCATCAACGCGGCCTTGTCAGAGTCCACAGCCCAGAGCATCAGCACAAATTCGGCCAATCTGATAGGCCTAGGTGCGTCGTTGTTAGGGCAAAAGTTTGACGTTGCCGCCAGCGTGGCCGTTGCGAATGTTGCGGCAACTACTAACTTCTCCGGCAGCTACTTTAAGGTTGGCGGCGATTTTTCAGTGGCCGATAATGCTAACAATACCATTACCAGTAATGCCAGTGTCTTCAGCAACGCTGGCGGCTTCAAGTCCAGTGACAAGGTTGGGCAGGCCCAGGCTCCTAGTGGCGATCGCAGCGGCATCGCCGTGGGCGTGGCAGTGGGTGATACCACCAGCACCATCCTGCTGGATGCTGCATCGCGCATCGACTCTGGAGGGTTCACCAGCCTCACCACCAGCGCCAAGCCCCGCCAGGAAGGAAGCGCCAACCTGAACATCTATCAGGACGGAAAGCTCAGCGTTATTGCTGGTGTGAATGTCGACAACACGATTTCCACCGTGACGGTGGATGGTGATATTAACGCGGGTGATCCCAGCCTGCGCACCCGGTACCAGGCCCCTGGATCAGCCACAGCGCCAGCCGCGGCAGCGCCAGTTCTGCGGGCTAACTACGTCATTGCCAGCGACGGCACCGTGCGCAGCGCCGCCAATGCAAAAGTGCCCACAACCCAGCAGCTGGAGTTGGGCTCCGTGGTGCAGCTGCCCAACGGCGACCTGCTGCGCTTCATCGACGAGCAGCCGGCGGTGCTGACGCTCACCACCGCGGCACTGACCGCCTCGGCGTCCATGGCCCTGGTGGGTGCTGACCTGTTTCAGCAGTCCGCCGCCAGCTACGACACCAGCCATCGGCTGCGCCTCACGGGTCCGTTCGCGCCGGGTGATCAACTCAGCCTCACGATCACCATGGCCACCGCCCTGGGGGTGCCGGTCTCATACACGGTGCCGGCCTCGGCCACTGGGGTCACGGTGGAAGCTGTGCGAACGGGGCTGATCGCTGCTCTTCAGTCTGTGTTCGGTCTGACCAGTGTGGCAACGCCGGACGATCCCAGTGCCATTGACCTGCGGGCAACCGTGGGGGCTGGTGGGGGCTTCAAGATTGCCGTTGGCTCCCCCACCAAGTTGCAATCCCAGGCCCTTCAAGTGGGTGAGTGGGTGACTCTCAGCAACGCCAAAGCTGGCTACGACTATCGCGTCATCCCCCTCAGCGATGGGGGGGAACGCATCGTTGATGCCGATGGGTTGCTGGTGTCGTCGATGGAGCTTCGGCGCGGCGTCGTGGTGGCGATGACCGATGGACTGACCTACATCTATCTCAGCGACCAGCCGATCCCGGCAGCCAGTAGTCGTGTCGCTGACTTCACGAATGGCACGCGTTGGGCCCTGTTCCCCGGCGTTGATGCATCAACTTCCTATCAGATCACCGCCCTTTTGCCCACCCGTCAGGCCGGGGTGGATCGCCTGGTTCTGGCTGAAGCCCAACCATTGGATCTCAATAATCGGAATAGCACTGGCCATAAGCATGAGTTGTATCTTCTCGACACCGTTGGTTTCAACGGCAGCTCGGCCAGCGTTGTTGATGTCACCAAGAATGAGATCTGGCTGAAGGATCCCACCCTGGCCCAGGTGGATGTCCTCAGCCTCCGTGGTTCCTTCAGCATCGGCACCACCCTGTCGTTGAGCATCACCGGCCCCGACAGGATGCCCCATGCGATCAGCTACACCGTGCTGGCCAGTGATCTTGCTGCCGCCGATCCCCTGGCCGCCATCCGCAACAAGCTGGTTGCGGCGATCAGCGCCCATGCGGTGTTGGGAAGCGGCACTCTGCTGAGAGCGGCCGCCAGCGCCGTTGATCCCCACGCCATCACGCTCACTGCCGAAAGTACCACCACGCTGTTTCACACCTTGGTGTCAGCCCCGTTGCCGGATCAGCTGCGGGTGGTGACGGCTCAAGGGGGGAGCCCCGATCTGGCACCGGGCCAAGTGGTGACGTATCTCGTGCTATCGGACGACGGCAATCAGTCGGATGGGGGAGTGATCGGGGGGCTGACCGCCGATAGCCAGTACTACGTGATGGATCGCGGTCCGGGGCGGATTGCCCTGGCCTCTAGTCCCCTGGATGCGATCGAAGGACGGGCCCTCGACCTCACCGCCCTCGGCACGGGCAGTCGCCACCTCCTGCGTTTTGAGCAGGGAGCTCCGGTCCAACGGCAGATCACGCCCCTGCCCCTGCAGGCTGACGACCCCCTAGCCACCGCCGCGGTGGCCCAGCGCCTTGAGCTCACCCTGTCGGGCAGCTTTGCACCGGGCGACAGCGTGGCCTTTGTGCTGCTGAACGAAGGCGGCGCCGTGGTGAAACGCACCGAGACCCTCCGTGCACTGGCCAGCGAAAGCCTGCTCACCCTGGCCGGACCCTTCAGCCTGAACGACACCATCACCCTCACCCTCCAGCCGAGCGGAGGGGAGGCCAGCAGCCTCAGCTACACCGTGGTCAGTAGCGATCTTGCCGCGTCGGATCCGATCGACAGCATCAGGACTCACCTGGTTCAGCTCTTCGATTCCTCCACCCTGCTGGACGCCTCCATCTCCGACGAGCCGGGCCAGCTGCGGCTGCTTGCCAGCAACCCCTCCCTGGCGCTGACCATGAACGCGACGGTGACAGGCCGTGGGGCGGTTACTACCACAGCGGTGACCAACGGCCGACAGCAGCTGCGGGATCAGGTCGTGGCTGCTCTCCAGAGTGAGGACGGAATCGGCACAGGCGCCAATGCCTTTCTTTCGATCCGTGCCGACAACGCAAATGCCTCCCGCCTGTCGCTGGAAGCCACCACGGCCGGCAAGGAATTCACGGCCCTGGCCTATGCCGTCAACCAGGCCGTTGCCCAGCAGCAGAGCCTCAATCTGAGCGGCACCTGGACCGTGGGTGATCAGATCACCCTCACCCTGACCAATGGGCTGGCGGGGTCGGCGACGGTCGCCTACACCTACACGGTCGTGGATCCATCCATCCAGGCCATCCGCGATGGGTTGATCAATGATTTTCAGAGCAAGGCCGGTGTCGGCCACGGTGCTGGCTCCTTTCTTGTTGTCAGCAATGGAACCGGGGATGGTCAGATGCTGTTCACGGCCGGGCAGGCCGGCACCGGATTCACGCTACTAGCCACGGTTACACCCTTTTCTTCGGCCCAGTCCGATGTCGCCCCGTTGGCCACGGTGACCCCCCAGACCGCCAACCAGATCGGTGCCGATGACAGCCAGACGGCCACCCTGAGCGAAGTTGTCAGCAACTCCCGGGCGCTGAACCTGCTGGATCAACGCTTCGGCTTCCAACTCGCCGCCGGTGAGCGCGAACCCAACAACCTCGTGGATGGCAGCATTGTGACCCTGGCGTCGGGTTTGCTGCAGCAGGCCGATGGGGCGCTGCTGGGGGTCCAGGGTTTCCTGAGCGCCAGCGATGGCCTGTTCCGCGCCGATGGCAGCAGCCTGGCCACTGGGGGCCTGTTCGCGCTGAAGGCCGGCGATGTGCTCTACGTGGAGACCACCACTGCCGGCGTCACCACGGGGGCCTACCTGCGGTTTGCGGGCATCGATGGCAGCTTCAGCGCGACCACGATCCGCTCCCTCATCGCGGCCGGCACCAGCTTGAGCCTGGTGAGCGGCCCCAGTTTTCAGATGCGCTTCCCGGAGCTGGATGCCAATGGCCAGTGGAGTTTTCTTCTCCAAGGCGGCTTCACCGCCCTGACCCTGCAGGGCGCGGGAACCCATGGCAGCGCCCTCCTTCCGCTGCAGCTGCGACTGGATCAGGCGTTCGTGATCTTTGATCCCCGCCAGGCCATCGATAACGTCAACAATGTGATCACGCTTCCAGGTCTGGGGGCTGGCAGTGATACGGCTGTCACGTTCTACACCGATGCCGAGACCTTCCGGGCGCAGGATGTCACCCTGCAGCTCAATGCCAACAGGACGGATATTGTCAACGGCACCAATCTCTGGCGCAATCTTGCGATCCCAGTCAATGCCTCACCGCTGGCAACTGGAGGTTTGATTTATGAGGCTCGTTACACCTCTACTCTCACAGGCTTCCTTAAAACAAGTGGCACTGGTGTTTCTGACCCACTAGCGAATCTAAAGGAGTTTCAGCAGATTTTTGTCAAGGCTGATGTGGAGGGCCTGCGGCTGTTTGTCGATGAACAGGCCACCACGCCTCTGCTTCTCGACAGCGGCAGCAGCGCCAATGCTCAACATCACCTGATGTTCATGGTTTCTACCGTGGCCGGCGCCCAGGCCGCCAAGGGGCTGGAGCCAGGGCAGGAACGGTTGCTAATCGCCCTTGGCGATGATCGTTATCAGCTGAGTGATAGCTCCTCAGGTGCTCGAGAAGCAACCCCCCGGCTGTTGCTGGGCCGCCAGCTGACCAGCGACAGCAAGTTGCTAGGCAGCAATGCCCCCAACCTGCCGGATCGCAACGCCGCCCCGGTGCTCATCAGCCCCACAAGCCGCGTCAGCGACGGCGCCACCCAGGCCGGCACCCTGCAATTCAGGGACCTTGACGCCAGCAACCCCCAGGACCAGACGTTCAGCCTGGAGGTGGTCTCCCCAGCCCTGGGTGCAACGTTGTCGTATCAGATCTCCAAGGATGGGGGTCTGCATTGGACAGCCACCTCAACGGAGCAGATAGGGCTGGCAAGCGGCACCTACCGCTTCCGCGCCGTGGCCCAGGTGAGTGGCGTCGACTATGTCTCCAATGTGCTGGAGCGCACGGTGGATCGCCGTGGGCCTGCGGTGACGGCCATCAGTGCCGCCCGCGACAAGGTCACCCTTACCTTCTCCGAAGCGATCGACAAGTCCACCCTGCCAGACCTCGATCAATGGTCGCTTTGGGCTGGAGATGGGGATCCTTTCACTCTCGAGTTTGGGGCGAATGATGTGCGCACCCTGTCGCTGGCTCCGGTGGTTGCCAGCACTGGGCTCAGCTTCGAGGGCTGGTTCAACTTCAGCAAGACCACACCCACCGCCGACGGCCAAGACACGGTGCTGTTCCATACGGCCACGGCCGATGGCGCCACCAGCTTCACGCTGCTGTTGCGCGGCGGCAAGCTCACCTTAGAAGCCCGTGGCCCCGCGGGCCTCAACCAGACGGTGGCTGCCAAGACGGCCTTCGATCCACAGAACGACTTTAGCGAATTTGTGCATGTGGCCGTCACCATCAGCAACCAGGGTGAAGTATGTCTGTATCACAGTCTTAAGGACGGTGCCGAGGCCGATGGCCGTGGCACGTTGAGCGGTTTCTCCTCCTTGAGCGCCCTCAACTTCAGCAGCCTCACGGTGGGCGGCCGTTCGGCCGGCGATCCCGATGCCCGGCTGAAGGGCGGCGTGCGTGACCTGCGACTGGCCAATGCGGTGCGTTCGGGCCCATTGATCGTGGCCGATCGTGAGCGCGACCCCCTAGCCGACGACACCAGCCTGAAGGGTTGGTACAGCCTGCGAGGATCCCTGGCCAATGGTGTGGCAGGGGGCAGGGCCGCCCAGGTGAATGGGGAGAAACGCACCAGCACGGCCGAAGCTGCTTTGTTCACCGGCGCCTACGCCTTTGGCGTGCAACTCACTCTCGATGCCGGCAGCCTCGATAAAACCAACACCAAGGACAACATTGCCAATGCGGATGACACCAAGCTCATCCTCAATCTGAAATCTGGATCCACCATCAAACCCCAGCAGGTGGTGAGAATCAGCTATCAGAAACCAGCCAATCCAGCGTCGGCCGGTGGTGATGCTCTCACCAAGGCCATTCAGGATGCTGCTGGCAATGACCTGGCAGCCTTTGACGGGCTGATCGCCACCAATGGTGCGGAGGCCGTTGCCCTCGCGGCCAGCATCGATGCCCGTGATCGGGCCGGTGCCCAGGGCGGTACCGGTAGCAATCCGAAGCTTCGTGATTATTTTCGTAATCCGGCATTGCTCGCATCCACGGCCACATTGAAGCAGGGGGCTTTGTTTGGCGGGAAATTTGGTGACAGCCTCAAGGAACAGGGTTTTTCGCCATCGAAAACCCAGGGAAACTTTGGTGTTTCAGGTTCCCTTGGTCTCAACATCGTGAACCACGATGCGTTGGTGACCGTTGGTTCCTTGGCTGCAGTCACCTCGGCCCGAGCCATCGATCTCAAAACCAGCATCAAGCAGTCTTACCGCACTATTGGTGATTCCCAAACGGGCAAGGGTTCCTCTGCCTTTGCCCTCTCGATGGCCGGCAGCATCACGGTGATGAATAACACCGCTCAAACTCTGCTTCAGGGAAGCTTGAATGCAGGGGATGGGGATCTAAAAATTAGCAACAAGATCGATTACCCTAATTCGTTTAAGAGCAGCTTTGGTGATAAAGCTGCACGTGACAAATACTTTTCAAACCCACGCAATGCTGTCTCCGTACTCTCTAACGTAACTGGCGCCCTCATTTCGGCTGGCTTCAATTCGTGGTCTACGCTTAAAAATAAGGGTAAAGATCTGTCTGCAGAAACGAAAGATAACACCACTTCTAAGAAAGAGGGAACGGACGTGGCCATCGCAGTCACGCTCAACCTCAATGTCATTGCCAACAACGCCAAGACCTTAATTGATACCAAGCACAGGATTTCCGCCAAGGGCTTGAGTACAACTAACGCCCTAAATGCCGACCTTGTTTTAGGCGCAGGTAATATTCATCAAGATGTGGGAGTTGATAGTGTTGTTCGCGGTTTCGTCAATACTAAATTTACGGGAGCATCCTCCTACAGCAAGGGCGGCATCTCGGGTGGTCTCAAGGAGCTTATCCAATGGGGCAATGTTGGCAAGAATGGTATTGGCGCTGTTATCAATGTCTATACCCCCACCAATACGGTTCAGACTGACATCAAGAAAGGAACTCTCTCCCTCACTGGTGATCTGATCAACTCCTCCACCTTGGCCGGCAAGACCGTGACCCTGGTAGTTGGGGCTGGCGCCGCCAACAATCTCGGAATTACGGGCGCCCTTAGCCTAACGGTCAGCAAGGACTATGTCACCAACGACATACGCAATGGCGTCAGCATCAGCAAGTCTAAAAATATCATCAATACGGCATCAAATACCTTAAATCGCTACGATGTTAGCGGGGCCCTGCAATTCAGCAATTCCGTTGGAATTGGGGTTGCCATGATCATCAACGATATTGAACGTACTACGCGCAATCGCTATGGCCTCACCAAGGGAATCAGCGTGCTTTCGGGCTCCCTCAGCCAAACGGCCCTAAGTGGGGGGGACATGCTCACCCTGTCAATGGCTGGGGCGATCACCGACGATGAAAGCGATAATGGGAAAGACGCTTCAGCCCGTTCGAAGTCGCAGAAAAATGCTAGTGCCCTGGGCCAGTGGAGCAGCGCTGCCAATAGTTTTGGAGTGGCGGCGGCGGGCAGTATCGGCATCAACCGCGTGGTGGGTGAAACCACATCGCTGGTGGGCGACAGCGCAGGCGATCGCCTCAATTTGTTGAGTACGGGCATCAGCCTCTCGGCCACCGATTCCACCCGTATTACAAATTTTGGTGGTGCCCTGGCGGTGGGGATCCGCAGTTCGATTACCACCGGCACGGCCAACAACGGTGAGCAAACCAGCGAATCCCGCGGCGGCACTTCGCTCGCCGGAGCCGTGGCCCTCAATTTCGTCAACCGTGACGTGCGGTCCGAGCTGGTGAATGCCGACCTAGGCACGACCCCTACGCAGCTGACGATCACCAGCAGCACTCAGGGGGCCAAGGATCGCGCCGGTGCCCTCAGCCTTGGCGTGGAATCGTCGAAGGGCTTGTCGTTGGCGATCGCGGGTTCCATTGCCATCAACACCAATGACCTGATCACCAACAGCGATCGCACCCGCTCCCTGGTGAGCGATGTGGAGGCAGGCTCCATCAGCAGCCTCACGGTGACCGCAAACCAAAACCTCGACGCCCTGGCCCTGGCCGGCAGTCTCAGCCTTGCCATCAATCCGGCCGTCCCCAGCACCAACAGCGGCTCCGACCGCACCTCCACGGCCATCGGTGTGGGGGCCGGCATCGCCGTCAACGCCATCAGCACCAGCACCGAGGCCCTCGTACGCCGCAGCCGCCTGGTGAGCCAACGGTCCCCCAGCGGCGATGCCGATCCCCTGTCCTTCCGGATTGAGGCCAGCAGCACCGATGTGGAAATGGTGGCGGTGGCCCTGGCCTTCGCCGGCTCCGGGGCTGGCGCCACCGCCGGCGGCGGCACCGGCAGCTACGCCATCGCCGGCTCGGCCTCCGGCGCCATCAACCGCTTCCACCACGACATTCGAGCCCACCTGCTCAACAGCACCATTCAGCCGGAGGCTGACGCCGGCACCACGGATCTCGCCTCGCTGGAGGTGATCGCCCGCAACGATGACGATCTTCTCGCCATTGCCGGTGGAGTGGACATCGCCATCGCCAACGGGGCCGAAGGAGGAACCGCCGGGGCCGTGACCGTGGGCGTGTCGGCGGCGGTCAACGAGGCGCGGGGGGTGTTGGAAGCCGTGGCCGGCAACGACGGTGGCGACCCGACCGCCCACCTCCCCAGCCTGGTGCTGTCCCTCCACACCCTCACAGTGGCGGCCGAGGATTCAGGCCGCTTGGGGGCTTATGCCATCTCCGGCGCCCTGAGTGCGTCCATTTCCAGGCAAAGCACGGCTTTTGGTGGCGTTGTGGCTGGCGCCGCCGTGGCCAACACGGTGGTGCGGCCGGTGCGGGCCCTGGTGGGCCAATTGCGGCGCGTCAGCAACGACGGCCTGGATCAGCTGGAGCGGAGTCTCCCCCAAGGCCCGACAAACGGCACCGGACAGGTGACCGTGGCTGGCTTCACCTCGGTGAGGGCCGAGCGCACCGCCAGGGCCCGGATCATCGGCGACGCCGCCGGCGCCGCCATCGCCGCCAGCTTGGCCACGGGGACGAGCGGGGGCACCTCCGTGGCGGCGGGCATCGCCGGGGGCATCAGCATCAACAGCCTGGGCGGCGATGTGATCGCAGCCATCGACAACCTGTCCCGATTCCGCACCGGCGGTGAGCTGACCGTGACCGCCACCGTGGCCAAGGGCGGCCGCTACCTGGCCAGCGACGGCAACATCTTTGCCTTCGCTGGCGGCTTTGCCGTCTCGGCCGCCCTCAGCTCCGACAGCGGCGCCTATGCCGTGGGCTTGGGCCTGGCGATTGCCGACAACCGCATCGACGACGCCACCGTGGCCGAGGTGCGCCGCATCGGCAAGGCACTGGCAGCCGATGGCACCGACGCGAGCACCATCACCGCTGCTGCCCTCGTGGTGAAAGCCAGCAACGACCGATTGGTTCACACCGTGGCCACCGGCGATGCCGTAAGCATCTCAGTAAGTCAGGGTGACCAGCAGGGATCGGCGGCAGTGTCGATCGGGGTGGCCTCGGCGACGGGCTCCATCGACGGCGACACCCTGGCCCTGGTCGACCTCGATGATCTCGACCTGAGCACCACGGGCGACATCACCGTGGCAGCGGCCAACAGCTCTGCGGTGGAGTCCTTCGCCCTGGCGGTGGCCATCGCCGGATCGGGCGGCGATGGTGCCGTCACGGTGTCCGGGGGAGGAGCTGGCGCAGGGAATCGGGTCAATGGAGCGGTGCGGGGCAGCCTCCAGGCCCGCGAGATCAGGACCACGGCCACCGCCTCCAACGCAACTCCGGATGTGGCCGTGACGGCCACCACCAACCGCCGGGCCGTGGCCGAAGTGGGGTCGGCTGCTTTGTCCGTCAGCTACGGCCTGTCCAACAGACCCTCCGTGGGAGTGGCCCTGGGGCTGTCGGCAGCGACCAACACCATCGATGCCGACGCCGGCACCGACGCAGCCTCCCTACCCACCCTTACCTCCGACAGCCTCGAGACCTTCCTCACGGCCAACGGTTCCACCAGCCTGTCGGGGGCGGCACCCCGTTCCACGGCCGGCACCAGGGCTGAGGTGCGCGCCAGCCGGATCAGTTCTGCCGGCGATCTGACCATCCAGGCGACGAACACCTCCACCATCACCGCGCGCATCGTGTCGGTGGCGGCGGCCATCGCGGTCGGCCATGACACCACGGTTGGGGTGAGCCTCACGGGTGCTGGGGTGGGGAACCGCATTGGCACCTCGGTGAGCGCCACCCTCCTGGGAGTCGCGCCGCCCCTTGGAGGCACCACAAGCCTGAGGGCCGCCGCTCTCAATGTGGAAGCCCGTGATGCCTCCACCATCACCGCCACGGCGGTGGGCGCAAGTGTCAGCGCTGTCTTCGGTATCGGCAGCGGTGCCTCGGTCGGCGCCAGCATCGGCATCAGCTCCGCCGTCAACAGCATCCGCCGCGATGTGCTGGCGGCGGTGGAAGGGGTCGACGACCTTGTCGTGATCGGCGCCACCAGCGTGAGTGCCAGCTCGGCGTCCCACATCCACGGCGCCGCCGCCGCCGCCGCCATCTCCCTGGGCATCGGCCAGGGGCCGGGCATCGCCCTGGCCGGTGGTGGCAGTGGTGCCGGCAACACCGTGGCTGGCACCACCAAGGCCCTGGTGAACCGCAGCGGTGTCACGGCCGCCAGCCTCACCGTGACGGCCACCGACTCCTCGACGATCAAGGCCCAGGTGATCACCCTGGCCGCAGCGGTGGCCGGCTCCACCGGTCAGAGCGTGGCGATCGGTGCCGCGATCGGCATCAGCGCCGCCACCAACACAATCGGCGAGGCCGCCAGCCCCAGCGGGGTGGAGGCCAGTGTGCTCAACAGCGCGATCACGCTCAGCGGCACCCTCACGGTGCGGGCCACCAACACCACCCGCATCGAGTCGTCGGTGCCCTCGGTGGCGGTGGCGGTGGCCGCCAGCGCCAGCGGCAGTGGTGCCGGCAGCCTCAGCGTCGGCGGATCCCTCTCCTTCAACACCATCCACACCCGCACCATCGCCCGCATCGATGGGCTCAACACCACAACGGCAACAACGGCCCCGGTGATCCGGGCGGCCAACCTCACCGTGGAGGCCATCGATCAGAGCCACACCCTGGCGGTGGTCGTAGGGGTGTCGGTGGCCGCCTCCTTTGCCCCCTCCGGCAAGTTGGCGGCGGGGGTGGCGTTCGGTTTCGCCGCCGCCTTGAATCAAGTGTCGGCCGATACGCTAGCCCTGCTGGAAGACAGCAGGGCCCGGGTCACCGGCACGCTCCGGGTGTCGGCGGAACGGCAGGCCGAGATCGTGTCGTCGGCGGTGGCGGCTTCGGTGGCGGTGGCCTGGGCCCAAAACTTCGGTGTAGCCCTCGCAGGCGGGGGCGCCGGTAGCAGCAATGCGATCACCGGCCACACTCACGCCGATGTGGTGCGTAGCTCCATCGGCGGCGCGAATGCCGCCACCACCGTCACGGTGAGCGCCACCGATCGCTCCATCATCCGCGCCGGCACGGGCGCCCTAGCCGCCGCCGTGGCGGTTTCCACTGGTGGCGATGGTGCGGCGGTGGGGGTGGCGATCGGTGTGGCAATCGTTCGCAACGCCATCGGCAGCGAGGCGGATCGCACCACCCTGCGGGCCCGCATCCTCGATTCGGATGTCAATGTCACCGGTGCTGTCACGGTGAGGGCCACCCAGCAGGCCACCATCACCGCAGCCACCGTGGCGGTGGCTGCGGCCATCGCCGCCCAGGCTGGAGGTCAAGGTGCGGCGGTGGGCCTCAGCGGCGGCGGCAGCGAGGTCACCAACAGCATCCACTCGAGCACCGAAGCCACCATCGACGGTCGCGAAGGATTGCAGCTCAACGAGCCTGGCCGCAATGTTGTAGCGAGTCCCCTCTCCAGTTCAACCGGCAGGCGATCCCTGCGCAGCGGAGCCCTCAGCGTTACCGCTTCCGACACCAGCGACATCTTGGCCACGGCCATCGGTGCCGCTCTGAGTGTCGGCGTGTCGTTTGGGGGGCAGGCCAACGTAGGCCTTGCCGTGGCTGTTGGGGCTTCCCTGGCCCGCAACAGCCTGGATAGGCAGCTGGCCGCCAACGTGCGCAATCTCAGCGTGCTCAAGAGCACTGGAGCCATCGCCGTGACCGCCACGGCGGCAGCAGCCATCAACGCCTCCGCCACAGCCGCGGCCGTGTCCGTTGGGGTGGGTGTGGGATCGGGAACCGCTGTGGGTGTTGGCCTGGGGCTCGCGGGCGGTGGGGCCGAATCCACCAACTCCATCCGCGGCGGCACCGCAGCCACCCTGGACTGGACCACCGTGACGGAGGGCAGCTCCATGGAGGTGCAGGCCACGGACCGCAACGCCATCACCGCCGGCATCGGAGCCTTGGCGGCTGCCGTGGGCGTGGGCGTCGGCGCAGGCGTCGGCGCCGGCGTGGGCGGAGCCGCAGCCATTGGTGTGTCCCTGGCGCGTAACGCCATCGGTGCGTCTGCTGCCGACGCCTACAGGATCGAGGCCACGGTCAGCAACAGCGCCATCACCTTGACCGGTGCCCTCACGGTGGAGGCCAGTAACGAATCGCGCATCCGCTCGGTGGTGTTGGCGGTGTCCGCCGCGGTTGGGGTGGGCGCGGGAGTCGGTCTGGGTGTTGGCGTTGGTGTTGGCCTGGCGGGGGCCGGCAGCGAAGCCACCAATGGGGTGTTCATCCACCAGCGGGCCGGCATCGATGGGGACAGCACGGGCAGCAGCGCCACCAAACAGCTGACGGTGGGTGCCCTCACCATCCGCGCTCGCCAGGAGGCCCTGATCCACAGCGATGCCTTCGGCGGTTCCGTGGCGGTGGGTGTGGGCGCCAGCGTGATCGCCGCGGGTGTGGCGGTAAGCATCGGCGTCAGCCTCAGCGAGAACAGGCTGGAAGAAGACGTGCAGGCCTACCTGCGCGACATTGTCAACGGCTCTACCGCAGAGAGCCTGCGCGTGGAAGCCATCAAGGCCCGCCTTACCGGCGAAGATGTCTCCATCTCCGCCAGCAGCAGTACCGCTTCGGTGGCCGTGGGTGTGGGAGGGGGCATCGGCGCCGGGGTGGCCCTGGCCGGTGGCGGTGCCGATTCGATCAACACCCTCACCGGTGATCTGATCACCGAAGTGTCCAATGTGGCCCTGCAGACCACGGGCGACATCGTGGTCGACGCCAGCAACAATCAGGCGGTGGACGCCAAGGTGGTGGCCGTGTCCGGCTCGGTGGCCGTGGGGGTCGGTGCCGTGGCCGTGGGCGTGGGGGCCACCAGGGCTGAAAACCGCCTCGGTGTGACCTCGACCACCGACCTTTCTGTTGCCCGCTCTGCCCTGGCCGCCCGGGTAAGCAACTCCAAGCTGCACACCACCGGTGCCAACGCCGACATCTCGATCAAGGCATCGCAGCAGGGCCTCACCAGCCTGCTGTCGGTGCCGATCGCCGTGACCGCAGCGATCGGTTTGGGGGTGGGAGCATCCGGTGCCGGCGGCAAGAGCGCCGGCCGGATGGCCTATGCCGTGGAGGCTTCCAGCCGCAACAGCGACCTGATCGCCAGCCGCGATCTGATCCTGCAGAGCAGCACCAGCAACCGCAGCGACCAAACCCTCACCCCAGCGGCTGCAGCGGCAGGCGGCGTTGCCATCGCCATCGCGGCCGCCACGGTGGACACCCGCATCGACAACACCAACACAGCCCTTGCCGAAGGATCCAGGACCGCTACCGCCAGCCGGCTCTATGCCGGCCGCCATCTCACCATCCGCGCCAAAGATCTCCAATCGGCCGTCGATGCCCTCGCGGTGCCGGTGGTGGCCACCGGTGCCGCCGGGCTCGCCTACAGCGGCGGCGGCGCCGGGGTGACCAGCACCGTGGCCAACACCATCTCCGCCACCGTGGATCAGGCCATCGACCTGCGGGCAGGGGTGGGTGCCGATGGTTCAGAGCCGATGTTGGTGGTGGTGAACGAGGCCAGCCAGGTTCAGCTGCGCCAGCGCGACAGGGTGACCCTGGCCGGCGCGTTTGCGGCAGGGGATGTGATCACGCTGACCCTCACCCAGTCCGGGGCCGCCGCTTCCAAGGCGGTCAGCTACACCGTTGTCAATGACGATGTCATCGGCACCAACAACCAGCCCCGCGCTGCTGTCGATGGCCTGAACCGCATCCGTACCGGGTTGCTGGCCCAGCTCAATGCCGCCTCTGGGCTCACCAGCGGTCAGGGGGCCTTTGTGACCGTGGCGGCCGTGGCCCAAAGCGCCGGGGCGCTCGAGTTTGTCAGCACCGACACCAGCAGCGGCTTCAACGTCCAGCTGGCCACATCCCGCAACGCCGGGGCCGGTGTCACCGTGGTGACGCCCGTGGTGCAGGAGCGGGTGGCTGCCGCCACCGAGGGGCAGCAGCAGGTGCGCATCAGCCTCAATGGCGCCTTCCGGGTGGGCGACCAGGTGGTTTTCACCCTGGAAGGTGATGATCCGGCCACCAGCGGCAAGGCCCCCCGACTCAGTCAGACCACCCAGACGGTGAACAACGGGGCCGATGGCCACAAAACAGCCCAGGTGCAACGCCTCACCCTCGATGGCGACATCCGCAGCGGCCTGCTGATCACCCTGGCGCTTTCCGCCGACAGCGGTGATGCCGATGCTGACGCCACCATCGTGCAGGTGGTGGCCGCCAGCAATGATGTGGCCAGCGTTCGCGACCAGCTGGTGAGCGCCATCAATGGCGCCTCATCCTCCCTGCTCCGCGCCGCTGCCGGAGCCCAGGCCGGCGACTTGCTGCTCACGGCCAGCACGGCCGGCAAGGGCTTCAAGGTGGAAGTGGAAGTGGGTCGCCAGTCGCGGGCTTACCAAGTGACCGTGGCCGAGGGCAAGACCAGCCACAGAGACATTTTGGCGCAGCTCGCCCACCTGCTTGATCAGCAGGAGGATCTCACCACCGGCACCGGCGCCTACCTCACGGTGGACGACCAGAGCGCCGCCGATCAACCGGCCCTGCTGCTGAAGGCCACCACGCCCGGACTTTCGTTCAGGGTCGATACCTCCCTGCCGCCGGCCCCACCCTCCCTGAGCAGCACGGAGACCACCGCCTCCATTCCAGTGGGCGATACACGCCAGCGGGGCGGGGTGACACTCAACGGCACCTTCGCCATCGGCGACACCATTGCGCTCACCCTGCGCCGCACCGATGGCGCGTCGGCGGATCCGCAGGTGCTCACCTACACGGTGCCGGCCAGCAGCGACGACAACAGCCAAGCCCCTTCCCTGGAGGAGATTCGTGCCGGTTTGCTGGCGATGCTGCAGGCCGCCAGCGCCACCGCCGATGCGCGGTTTGGCTATGTGCAGGCGAGTGAGGATCCTGACCAGGAGGGTCGCACCCTGCTCACGGCCCGCACCCGCACGGCCGCCTTCTCGCTGGAGGTGAGCACCACGGCTGCTGCCGGCACGGCCAGCAGCATCGTTGACACCATCACCCTCGATGCCATGGCGCAGGTGAGCACCCTGCGACTCCCCAGCAGCTACAGCCCCGGTGATGTGGTGGACCTGCGCTATAGCGCAGGTGGCACGGGCCCCGAGCAGGTGTTGCGCCTGGAGGTCACGGAGGCCGCCACCGGCAACGCCGCGATGGCCCTGTTGCGGCAACGGTTGGTGGATGCGATCAACGCCGATGGCCACCTTGCCGCCACGGTGGTGGCTGCTGCTGGCAGCGACGAGCGCAGCCTCACCGTCACCGCCCGCGTGGCGGGTACCCCCTTCAGCCTCGACAGCCGCCTCATTCCCTTCACAGAGGCACTCCCGGCCCAGCTGGTGAGCGGTGAGGTGAGCGCCAATCAGAGAGGGCCGCTACAGCCCGCCGTGCGCCAGGTGAGCAGCCTCGACCTGGGCGGCACCCTCCTGGTGGACGACCGCCTGCAGGTGATTGTTCGTGCATCGGGCACCGTGCTGGGGGATCCGATCGTGATCGAGCAGCGTGTGGTGGATGGCGGTACGGCCCTGGCAACCCAGCGAGCAGCGCTGATCCAGCGCATCAACGCCAGCTCCGGCACCCTGCTCAGCGCCAGTGCCGACCCGGCTAATCCCGCCCGGATTCTGCTCACAGCTCTCACCGCGGGTTCTGGCTTCCAGGTGGAGAGCACGGTGGTGCGGCAGTCGCAGGCATCAACCTCCGCCGTTGAGCTCAAGCCTGCTGCCAGCCAGCTGGAGCAGGAAAGCCTGCGTCTGCAGTTCAGCGGCACCGGTGACGCCAATCTGGGCAGCGGCCAGAAGTTCAATCTGACGGTGAGCCGCGAGGGGGCTCCCGCCACCAGCGTTCAGCTGGCCCTGCCCAGCGGCTCCATTGGTCGATTCAGCCTGCTGCAGCAGCTGCTGACAACCCTCAATCAGCAAGAGGGTCTCACCACAGGCGCAGAGGCTTTTGTTCGTTTCAGCCTCGAGACGGTGAACGGCGAACACCAGCTGATGGCCACCGCCCTCAATCCGGGCGTGCGCTTTGCCCTGGCGGCCACGGTGACCGACGGGGCCGGGGGCGGCAGCGGCACCCTCAGCCAGCAGCGCATCAACAGCACCCGCACCAGCTGGCAGCAACGCCTTGCCGTGCAGGGCACCGTGGCACGGGGCGACACGATCACACTCTCGCTGCGCCTTGATCTCGATGGTCTCAACCCCGATCTGGAGCCCGTTGTTCTCACGGTGCCGATCACGGAATCCAATCCCACGACCGCATCGATTGCCACGGCGCTGCGCCAGGCCCTGGCCGCCGATGACCGCCTCAGCGGGGTGTTGAAGGCAGAGGCCCTGGTGGGTGATACCGAAGCTCTGCTGGTATCTGCCCTCGATGGCAGCCGCTTCAGCATCCAGGCCAGCCACCAGGCTGCCGTCGCCAGCCCAACCGCCCAGCTCACGATCGAAGCCCTCACCAGTGACACCCAGGTGCGTGGGCGGGTGGTGAGTGTGTCGACGGCGTTCGCAGGCGCCGGTTCGCTGGTGGTGGGTGCCGCCACCGTGGATCAACAGCTCGCCAATGCGATCTCGGCGCGGGTGCTCGGCAATCAGGCCACGCTTCGCTCGGCCGGTGATCTCACGATCCGTGCCGAGAGCATGGAGCAGCTGCGCGAGAGCAATGCCGTTGGCGTGGCCACCGCTGCTGGCCTGCTCGGCGGTTCGATCTTGGTGAACAAAACCGAGGCCACCGTCACCAGCACCGTGCTGGCCGAGGCCGCCGGAGCGCTCGTCGCCACCGACACCATCACGGTGTCGGCCCTGGGGCGCAATGCGCTGCGGTCGGTGGCCAATGGGGCCAGCCTTGGTGCCGGTGGCATCGGCGCCGGCTTTGGCCAGATGGTGGCCCATACCTCCCTCGGGGTCGACAAGACGCTCAGCGATTCTCAGCGGGCTGAGGTGGAGGCCGCAGTGGCCGCTGATGCCACCCTCAAGGCCGCGAACATCGTGGTGACTTCCGAATCGCAAGATGAGCTGATCGCCGATTCCACCTCCTCGGCTGCAGGCATTGGTTTGGTGGCGGTGGCGGCCGCTGGTGCTGAATCGCGCAGCACCACCCACCAGAACAGCCGCTCCCGCATTGGCAGCAATGCCGTGCTGGAGGTGGCGCAGCAGCTGCAGATCACCAGCCTTGCCGACCAAAAAGACGGCGACGGCGATGGGGGAGGCATCGACACCCGGGCCAATGGCATTGCGGTGGCCGCGGCCTACCCCCTCGGTGTGGCTGGAGCGGGTGCCAGCGCCCGCAACGACATCTTCAGCACCAGCCGCGTGGAAGTGGGTCGTGGCGCCATCATCAGCGGCTCGCAGGTGGAGTTGCGCTCCACGAATGCTCTGGAGAAAGACCTCTTTGGCGGGAGTGGCATTAACAACACCACCGGCAGCCGCGATGTGAACGTGCGGGTGCAGTCGGTGGGGACCTTCGGAGGTGTCGGCAGCAGCAGTGTGACCAACCTGGGCGACGCCAGCCACAGCTTTGGCTCGCAGGTGCAGATCGGCGACAATGCCACCGTGCGGGCCACCGGTGACGCGCGCACACCTGGCCAGCTCACGGTGACGGCGTTCAATGACGTGTTCGCCGTTGACTACGCCATCCTCGACGCCACCGCCATCGGTGGCGTCGTAGGGGCCGAATCGGATGTGAACAACCTGGCCACCGCTTCGGTGACCACCGCCAGTGGCAGCACCCTGGTGAACGATGCCGGTTCGGTGCTGGTGAGCGCCGATGGCAATGCCACCGTGTCCAGCTCCACCTCGTCCTTTGCTGGCGCGTTTGGCGTGGGCACGGTGATCGCCCAGGCCATCAACAAGCCCACCAACACCATTGAGGTGAACGGTGGCACGATCCGCGCCGACCGCATCCGCCTGTGGTCGGGTCTGAGCAATGGCGGCGTGCCGGCCCTGCTCAGCACCACGTCCGATGCCCAGATCACCTCAGCGATTGTGGGCATCACTCCGGCGTTTGCCACCAGCACCACCGCCGATACCAACAGCGTGGCGTTGCAGGGCAAGGCCCGACTGCTGTCGCGGGGCAACGTGGAGATTCGCAGCAATGACGTGTTCTCCACCCGTGCCACCGCCGATGACAGCGGCGCCGGTGCCGGGGATCAGCACATCAATGATTACGTGGAGCGCACCCGGCGAGGCAGCGCCCAGTCGGTGGTGCGAATTCTATCCATCGCCCCGATTCCTGGTTCCATCAGCACCACCGAAAGCAATGCAAACAGCATCACCATTGCCGATACGGCCATCGTGCAAGCAGGCCTGCAGAGCAATCTGCAACTGCATGTTCTGCCGGCTGGCCTCAGCGCCAACGAGATCAATGGTTATCTGAAGCTGAGTGGTGCAGGTTTCAGCCGCAGCCTCACAGATGGCGCCATCCTGACCGATGCCGAAAAAACAGCCCTTGGCATCCCCGTCACCAGCGACTACACCTATCGACTTTTGCCCGCTCCGGCGGCCCTCAGTCCTTCACTCGCCGATGCGGTCGGGGTGATCCTGCCCCAGTCCCTCTGGGACGACCCCACCACCCGACCAGAGCTGATTCTGGTGGATCTGGCCAGCACTCTGGCGCAGGAATACAACCGCCTCAACGCCCTGATCTCTGATTACATCGGGGCGCCAGCCACTCTCGCCCGCTATCTGGCTCAACGGGAAGAGGTGCTGCGCCAGGCCCGTGATCTGGGCTTTGTTGATGCAACCGGCGTGTTTGCCGAAGAACGGCAAACCTTGGCGGTGCGGTTGCCGGATCTGCAGGCTGCCCCCGGTTCTGTGTTCCTCGATGCACCCAATGGCGTGATCAGCAGTGGCGGCGTCAGCCTCGCTTCGTCGGAATCTCCATCGGCGGCCAACATTCGCGTGGCCGAGACGGCCTCGATACAGGTGAGCAATGCCATGCCCGTGCTGCTGTTGGGCCAAGACATGGTGATCAACGACAGCGCCCAGGTGGATGTGATCGGCGGCCAGTACACCCTGTTCACTCCAGGGCGCCTGTATGTGAACCGCAAGGGTGGCCGATCGGGTAATGCCCTCAATCAGGTTCTATCCCAGGGCTCGAGCATCACCGTGACCCAGGATCCCGACGCCAGCCGTAGTCTTTCCGTCCCCGAAGCGCCCGCGACACCCATCCCTCCGGATCTTTATCTCCAGGGCAGTGTGGTGAACGAGCGAGGCTCGGTGGCGGTCACCAATACGGTGGGAAGCATTGTCGTAAGCGGCGAACTTCGGGGCAATCCGGTTGATATCACATCAGCCCGAAATTTCACTCTTAATAGCGAAAACTGGTATCACGTTCGTGATCCGCGGCGGTTTGTCAATACCGATAGTACCCGCGCGGCGGTTCGCTCCTTGGCTGCTCCGAATCAGCAATTGAGCCGCAGTGCGAATGATCTCAACGGTGCCATCAACGCCACTGGTTCATCGATTGTGTCCAGGGGGGCCATCAGTATTAACGCCCGCTACCTGGACATCAATGGGCTCATTCAGAGTGGTGTGGCTGAGTTGAACCTCTCAGTGGCGAAGTCGTTCAACCCTGCCGTTTCCACCGCCCTTGCCAATGCCGCTGGAATCACCACCAGCACTCTCACAGGCTATGCGAATGCTGCCACCAAGACCATTCACATCGACGCCATCGAGGCCCGCAGCGGCACCATTCAGCTCACCGGCCAGATTCTGAGCACCGGCAATGGGCAGGTGAGAGCCTTCAGTGGTCGCCCCAGCCTCACGGTCGATAATCAGTCGGACTGGTCGCTCGCGTTTGGTCACATCGACCTTGATGGCGGCAGCGCGGGCTCAATCACGATTGTTGATACGCCCCAGATCTCGCGCATCGCCAGCAAGGTGAATGTGGTCGCCAACCAGATCATTTTTACGGCACCCCATCAGCTTAATAACGGCGACTCTGTCGAGATTGATTACACCGATGGGGTGGTGACTGACCCCGGCACCGGGGTGGCCACGGTGACTACCACATCACCCGTTGGTGGGCTTGCCCGCAGCACTGTCTACAAGGTGATTCGCGTCAGCGATACGGAGATTTCGCTCGCTACCACTCAGGCAGCTTCTACGGCCATTGATCTCACAAGCTGGGACAAGGTGCGTCTCCTGGCGGTGATCCTGCAGCAGCCTGTTAAGCGCACTGTATTCAGTCTGAATGGTGACCAAGTCACCGCAGCGACATCCGCATTCAATCCTGCATCCAGGCTTTATGACCAGCCCTATGTCGGTGTTGATCCTGTGGGTCCCCAGAGCACCACCATCAGTGGTGCGTTAACCACCTGGAGTCGCACCTACCAGCCGACTGTGGGCCTCACCTATGGCTGGAGCGAAGGGCAGAGCAAGACCAGCACTGTGGTGTCAACGTATGAAAAACGGTCTTTCAATCTGATCGGTTTTGACAGCGATGCCCTTGGCAAAGACAGCAGCTATACCAACAGCACCGAGGTGTTCACCGATGGTGCGCCCCTCTTGTCGGGCGAGTGGCTGCAGGCGGCGCCACCCACAACCCCTGCCTGGAGCGGATCTGGTGATGCCGCCACCGCCTATTCGCTGGCCTATGCGCAGCGCACCACCACTGATCCGGTGACCTCTGTTCGCAACTGGACCACCGGTGGCGGCTGGTTGCGCGAAAAGACGTACTACACCGAAACCACCACGATTACAGGCCTTCAGGATTACTACACCCACAATCTGAAAGCCGACTGGCCGGTGAGCGTGGGCTTCACCAAAGCTGCTGCCGCCTCCCAAGGAAAGATCGCCATCACCAGTGTCGGCTCGGTGAGCTTGCTGGAGAGCCTGGAAGACTTCGGATCCCTCTCTGTCGACGTGAGCGGCGGCAATCTGCAGGCCCAGCGTCTGTTGTTGCACGACAGCAGCAGCGTGGCGCTGGCGGCCAGAGGCTCGGTGAATCTGATGCTCGGTGGCGCCGATGCCTCCGTGAACCAGCTGCAGTTGCGGGCCAGCGCCGGTACTGATCTCACGATCGATACCTTTGCCTTCGGGACGGCCCCTGCCGCCCTGCGGCCCACACCCCTGGCTGCCCAACCGGCTCTCAGCGCCGGTGAAACCCTGCTGCTGCGATCGGCGGGTCGCCTCGACCTCAGCCAGCAACCCAACGGTGCCCAGCCGTTCCTGCGGGGGGATCGGATCGAGCTGTCACTCGGGTCTGGCGATCTGGGTTCGGCTGCGGCACCCCTACGCATCGACAGCAGTTTGACCGGCGGCAGCCATGGCGGCCTGGCTCTGCACCTGGCGACGGGCAGCGGCTGGCTGCAGGAAGTGGCGGGAGATCTGCGCCTTGTGGCTCCTGAGGGCTTCAACGCTTCTGCGCCGGTGACGGTGGCGGGTGATCTGCAGCTGGCGGTGACAGCTGGCAGCTTGCTGCAGGAACTTCCGAGCGATGCGGTCCTGGATGGGGCGGCCCTGGCGGCCCTCGATCAGGTGCTGGCCATCACGGGCTCAGCCGGTGATGCGCGCATCAGCACCGCCCTGGCCAGCGAAGATCAGGCCGACTACGCCGCTTACTGGAACAGCTACAGGCCCGCTGATACCTCAATACCGTTCAGCTTCAGCGCAGCCCAGCGCGATGCCCTGGCCGCTACAGGCAAGACTTCGGGCCAGATCATCGCCTTCGAGCGGCGGCTGGCTGCACTGCAGGACACCCTGCAGGCCCTCGGCCACAACGGCCCTGTCGTCGGGTTCCGCTACAGCCGCCCTGAGGCTGATCGCCAGGCAGCCCTGGCAGCTCATCGGGTGAGTCGCAACGCTTTTTATCACCCCCTCCAGGGCGATGTGCGGGCCCTGTTGTTCCCTGGCAGCCCCACCACCGATTCCTCGGTTGGGCTGGGCCTCACCGCTGCGATTCAGGCCCGTCACCTCACTCTCCAGGTGGGTGGCGATGTGGGCCGCACCACCGACACGATCACCATTGCCATCCCTGACGGTGGTTTCGACCAGCTGGCGGAGGCCGATGCGGCTCTGTTGAGTGGCGCCGCCCTGTCGGACATCAGCGGTCGGCGCTATGCGGTGTACGAATACCTGGGCGCCGATGCCCTGCCTGCCGGCAGTGCCATTGACCTGAGCGACACCAGCCGCTTCCGCCGTTTCGTGCCGGCGGCCAACGCCAGCCGGGGCACTCTTTACCGCTATCTGGGGACCGAGCCGCTCAGCAAAGTGGCCCCCGCCAGCCTCGATCTCAGCGACACCAGCCTGTGGCAGCTGCTTCCTGCCACCACCAGCACGGCGGCCGATGTTTCCACCGCGAATCCCAGCATCAGCCTGGCCTCCAACGATGTGATCGCCGATCACCGCGCCCCGTTGCTCACGGGGGATCGGGTGCTGGTGGAGTCGGCGGCCTTCTACGGGCTGTATCGCTACCAGGGGCCTGCCGGTGCGATCGATCTCAGCCTTGAGGACTACGGCGACAGCCTCCGCTGGGTCGCCCTGGATGACGGCAGCGCTGCGGCCTCCCGCACCGTGGCCAACCCCGGTGTGCTCACGTTGGGCACCCTGATCACCGATCCCGGCGAACTGCAGGGGGTGACCCTGCGGCTGCAGGCTCCCCTGGCGGTGGATCTGGGCGGGAATCTGCGGGCCAGCGCCAATGGCCTGCGCTTGCAAAGCGCCACCCCCCTCACGATCGATCGGATCAACGCGAATGGCCTGGTGAATCTGGCGGCCCCCAGCCTGACCCAAGCCGCTGGCGGCACAGGCATCACCAATGCCGTTGGACCGATTGAACTGCGGGCGACGCAAGGCGGCATCGGCAGCGATGCCGCCCCGCTGCAAATCACCACCCTGGGCGTGAGCACCCTGTCGCTGGACGCCGGCGCCGATGCGGTGATCAGCAGCACCACCGACCTGGCCCTGGGATCGCTGCGGGCCGCCGGCAGCCTGAGTGTGAGCGGCACGGGCTTGGTGCGCGACGGCGGCCGGCTGAGCAGCGGCCTGGGCGACAGACGCGCCAATCTCTCGGCCACCACGATCCACCTGGTGGGCCAGGGCCTGGGCACCGTGCCTTCGCCCCTGTGGATTGCCGCTGGCAGCGCCCTTGCCGCCACCAGCACCGGCGGTGCCGAGGGGCCCATGGCCCTTCGGGCCACCGGGCCCAGCCCCGTGAACCTCCTCAGCCTGCAGGCTCCATCAGGGGTGGTGTGGCTGAGCGGTGCCAACGGAGGGAGCTTCTCCCAGGTGGCGGGCTCGAGCGCTGCCGCCATTGAGGCCGGTGCGCTGGTGGTGGCCGATCTGATGCAGCTGGGTCGTGAAGGAGCGCCCCTGGCCACCTCCGTGGCCAGCCTCAGCGGTGCGGTGGGGGCTGGAGGCCTCTGGCTCGCCAACAGCGGGGATCTCAACATCGACTCCATTGCCGATCGCAGCGGCACCCTGGGCTACAGCGGGCTCTCTCTGGCCGGCGGTGGCCGGATCGTCACCACCGGCGGCTTGGAGTTGCTGGGTACCTTGAGCCATGCCGCCGGCACCCTTCGCCTCGAGGCGAGCGAGGCGCTGACTGTGGCGGCCAGCAGCCGCCTCGATCTGGACAGCTCCGATGTGGCTCATCTGGTTTCGGCGGGGGTACTGCGCACCCGGGCCGGCTCCACGGTGAACCATGGCGGTGCGGGTGAGCTGGAGCTCAGCGGCGCCGGCCTGGTGCTCGCCGGTGTGCTCAACACCGGCGGCAACCTTGCGCTCAGCGGCGGTGGGGCCGCCATGCCCCTGGCGCCCGAGCTGACGGATGCCCAGCGTGGGGCCCTGATCCAGGCCGGCGTGGCCCCTGCCTTGCTGGATGGCAATGCCGCTAACGGTGAGCTGGCGGTGGAGGCCGTGCTGGGTGGCAGCATCTCGGCCACGGCGGCTGCGGGTCTCAGCCTGGCCTTTACCGCCCCGGTCATCGGCCTGGGGGCCATCAGCACCACGGGGGCCCTGCAGCTGCAGGCCGGCGCCGCCAACGGCGATGCCCTGCTGCTTCTGGGCAGTCTCAGCGCTGCCGGCAGCCTGCGCCTGCGCAGCACCAGCGGTTCGATCCGCTCCGGCCGCATCTCGCGCATCACCACGGCCGCCAACGCGGCGCTTGATCTGGATGCCGCCGCCGATGCCCAGCTGCTGGGGGTCATCGAGGTGGGTGGCACCACCACCCTGTCGGCGGGCGGCGAGCTGCTGCTCGACGCTCCCCTCACCAGCGCCGTCAGCGCCAGCCTCGAAGCGCCCACGGTGCGCATCGGCAGCGCAGGTGGGGTGGTGAGCCAGGGCGACCTTTCTGTTGGGGCCACTGGCAGTAACGACGGCCAGGGTCTGTACAGCGCCGGCCTGCTGGTGGCCGGTGGCACGGTGACCCCGCCGGCTGGTCTGGCCCTGGCGGATCTGCTGGCCCCCGGCGCCGCCATTGAGGCTGCACCCACCGCAGCTGGTCTGGTGAGTTCGGCCCTGCGGGCCAGCGACATCACGCTGCTGCCCGATTCCAACGCCACGTTGCGGCTGGAGGCCGCCGCCGGCGCTGACCAGCTGGTGCTGGGGGGCTCTAGCAGGTTGGTGGATGGGCAACGCCTGGACACGGTGGTGCAGGGCGCCTGGGTGGCGGCACCCCAGCTGCGAATCGCCGCCGCCGGATCGCCACGGCTGCTGCATGACCTGATCGCCCGCGACACGCTCGAGGTGGTGGTGAATGGCGCCAACAGCCAGCTGCGCCTCTCTCCCCTGGCCCAGCTGAGGCTGGGTGAGCAGGGCCGTGCCACGGCCCAGGCCAGCCTGGAGGCTGCCCATCTGCTGCTGCCCGCCGATGCGGCCCTGGTGGCGGTGGAGGCCGAAACCGAAGCACCCCAGCCGATGCTGGCGGGGCGCCTCGATGCGCCGCTGCGGCTCAACCTGCAGGTGCGTGATGCCGCGCACCCTGATGGCGTGATCCTCGTGGTGGAGATGGCCGCCGGCGACCGCGGCACCCTCAGCGCCCTGCTCAGCGAGCTGAATGAGGCCCTGGCGGCGGCGGCCGTTGCGGCGGGCTTCGATCCAGTGGCCACTCCCAAGCTGGAACTGCGGGGCAGCAATGCCCGGCTGGCGCTGCCGCGGCCAGCGGCCGCTGCCGACGATTCAGCTCTGGGCCTGGTGCTGCGGGCTGCATCGCAGGGGCTTGAGCAGCTGGGCTTCAGCGCCACGCTGCTGGATCGACAGGCGGTGATCCCAGCCACGCTGGTGTCGGCCGCCACGGCCACCAACCTCCAGCTGGGGTCGGCGGCCAACCCTTACCAATCTTTGGCCTGGAGTGGTGGCCTCCGGGTGAGTGCAACGGCGTCCGATGCCTCTCTGGCCTGGACCCTGGCTGCCGCCCCTGGCGCCGAAACGCTGCTCAGCGCCTCCCTCGACGCCCCGGTGATCGACATCACCAGTCAGGGAGCCCCCAGTGCGGTGCGCCGCCTCGACGGCCGGCTCAACCTGTATGGCCGCACCCGCTCCCTGATCACCGAGACCGCCGGCGATCTGGTGCTCACGGCGCTCGCCGACACCCGCGGCGCCGGGGCGCTTGAAAGCCTGCGTTACCGCTCCTCGGCCGGCAGCCTCAGCATCCCCGGCAGCGACTCTTCGGCAGAGATTCCGATCTTGCGCAGCGACATTCACCTGGATCTGGAGGCGGCCACCGATCTCACGATCGGCGACGAGTCGGGACTGTTGGTGCTGGAGGTGCCCACGCTCACCGCCACGGCCGGCGGCGTCCTCCGGGTGGGAGCCGGAGCCGACCTGCGCTTCAGCGGTACCCAGGGCAGCATCGACCTTCGCGGCGCCTCGGCCCTGGTGGCCGGTGGGCTCAGCAGCACCAACGCCCTGCCGGTGTTGATCCGCAGCACGACCGGTGATCTGGAGCTGGCGGCAGGCGCTCGCCTGTTCAACCTGCGCGGCGAGCAGACCTATGAGGCCAGCGGCGCTCTGCTTCAGGCCGCAGCCCTGGGCGACGAACGGGCCGTGGCCGATCTGAGGCTGAGGGCCGGCGGCGATCTGCTCTCCCAGGCGCCGATCCGCACGGCTGCCGTGGTGGAGCTCACCAGCGCCGGCGGGGATGTGGTCACGGCGATGGAGGTGTATCGCACCGCCTCCGGTGAACTGGTGGATCGCCTGGGGTACAGGCTCACCAATGCCGGGCAACGGCCCGAGTACGCCGGCGAACCCGTGGAAGCGGTGAGCGGTGGTCCGATCATGGCCTCTCGGTTCGAGGCCACGGCTGCGGCCTCAGGCTCACTGCTGCTGGAGGGTTCCTTTGCGCCTTATGGCGCCATGGGCGGCAGTCCGCTCACCGTGCAGCCGGCGGCGGTGAATGGCAACCGCCTGATCCTGCAGGGGCATGGTCTGGTGAGCGGCGCCCAGGTGCGGTTCTACGGGGTGCGCGAGGGAGCGATTCTGCCGCTGGTGGATGGCGGTTTATACCACGTGATCGTGGACGACCGCGACAGCCTGGCCCTGGCGGCCACGGCAGACGATGCTCGGGCGGGCGTGGCCCTGGCCCTCGATCTGGATCCTTCCCTGGAGGGGGTGGTGGCCCAGCTGGTGCCCCAGGTTGAACTGGGCACCACCGCCGTGATTCTCGATGGCGGTTCGGTGGCCCTGGCCGGCAACCTGCAGGCCGCCAGCCTGGAGGTGACGGCCCATAACGGCGATGTGGAGCTGCTCAGGGAGGCCTGGGTGTACACCGGCAGCGCCGCGATCAGCGCGGCCGGCGAGCTGCTGATCGACCGCAGCCGCACCGATCTGCGGCGCGCGATTCTGCAGACCGACCACTGGGCCGGCGGCTCGCTAGGAGGGCTCACCCTGCGTGGCTTCTTCGACCTCAACACGCCGGCCGCCGCCACCACCACCCTCGTGGTGCAAGGTGATGTCACGGTGACGGGTGAGCTGACCAGCGACGGCTCTCTCACCATCACCACCCCGGATGCCCTGGTGGTGCGTGGGGCCGGCAGCCTCCATGCGGCCGGCACCCTGCAGTTGCAGGCCGGCTCGGTGGAGATCGACGCCGATGCCACCCGCCCGGGCTGGGAGCTCACCACCCTGCCCACCCTGATCACGCCCAACACCACGGTGCAGAGCGTGGCGAGCGGCAGCGCGCTCGCTGAGCAACGGCTGCCGTTCCACGGCGACGTGCGCGTGGTGGTGGATCCGGCCACGAGCACCATGAGCCTGGTGGGGGCCGATGGCACCACCCTGCCCCATGGCCTCACCGCCGGCACCACGCTCTACTACGCAGCCTCAGCTGGCACCGCCAACGGCAGCGTTGGTAGCGCCGGCCTCATCGTCACCAACACCAACGACCCTGCCGCAGCCACGGCCTACACCGTGGATCTGCCAGGGGGCTCCACCACGACCTTCCGCCTGCGACGGAATGGGAGCCTGGTGACCCTCAGCGCGGCCCTGCTGCAGGCGGGTGATGCCCTTGTGGGTCTTGAGACCCAAACGGTAACCACTTCGACGGTGACCACCCAGCTGGAAACGATCGGCAGCGAAACCGTGACCGTGGGCCACACCTGGCTCAGCTACACGATTGACCTGCCCCAGGATGCGTTTGTGCAACCGGCCACCGGTGCCATCCGCGAAGCCCTCGTGGCGGGCCTTGATTTCAACCCAGATGCGGTGGTGTGGGGTGCGGCAGGGCGTCCGCAGGCGGCCACCTTCTGGGGCGACTACACCCTGACCCAGCGCCAGGCCGTGCTTACGGCCACCGGCTACCGGCCCCTGCATCGCCTGCAGGTGAGCGATGTGGTGCGCCACACCACCGTGAACGGAGTGGAAACCACCACCCCGATCGCCAACCCTTGGCGCGACGACCCCCTGAGCCTGATCACCCCCAGCCAGGGCGACCTGGCGGGGCTGGCGATTCTGGGCAGCGCCCGTGCCCTGGCGGCGATTGTGGGCACGGTGAGCCAGCCGGTGATCGCTCAGCAGTCGCTCACCCTCGACGGGGTCAATGACCACGCGGTGCTGCCGGCCCTGACGCTGGGCGGCGACATGACGGTGGAAGCGTGGGTGGTTGCCGATGGCACGCCGGGCACCGGGTCGCGGATGGTGGACCTGGGCAACGGCCAGGCCAACGGCAATCTGGTGCTGGGCTTTGAAAGCAATACGGGGCGCCTGTTCTTTGAGGCCTGGAACGGCGGCACCTTCCTGGGGCGGATCACGGCCACGGAGGC
>Ga0209597_1000246_pt1 | contig 35950 bp, 55 predicted proteins | sample M_140625_MF_Meta_FD_187316 | JGI IMG/M metagenome (GOLD analysis project Ga0209597, IMG submission 187316) | Freshwater microbial communities from Lake Montjoie, Canada to study carbon cycling - M_140625_MF_MetaG (SPAdes) (version 2) | ecosystem: Environmental > Aquatic > Freshwater > Lake... | reverse complement strand
ATGTCGGGATGCTTTTCCTCTTCCTTTTTGTCATTTTTGAAGAGAGATCCACGATTTGTATTGTCAAATTCAGCCATTTTTTACTTTCTTTAAAGCACTACGTGTTGGTGCATCCAATTGATTTGAGAGATAGACCTTTTGATCGGCCTCTAATTGTTGTTCGTCAATCATTGCCAAAGCATTATTTGCTTGGCCTTTCTTAACCAACTCTGTAATGGAGCTTGCCATTTCTTGCAGAAACTCCTTAATTTCATTTGGCAGGTCTTCACCAATACCACCCCGAGGTGAGATCACTGGACCAGACCCTTTGACCTTCATTCCCTCATCTGTTTTGGGAGAAGAGTCAATTGCATCATGCTCAACGATTTCAAGCGCAGCAACCCACAAATACCTACGCAGGTATGTCTGCACTGCCCCAAGGTTTTGAACCTCGTGACAGCCCTTTAAAGACGCTGTAGACATGGGGCTGGTGATAATGATCCTGTCTTCTGGCTTCTCAATGTTGATGATGCTCATACTTGCTTCATCTTTGCCGAAACTGACAATCCCTGCCAAGCCTACATCTTTGAAGATCTGTAGTGCTGGGATCAAAAAGTCACCCAGTTCAAAGTAATAGTAGTTAGCAAACTTGTTATGGCCTGTTTTTTTAAGCTTAGAACTGTGAAATGTTTCACGGGCCAAGTTTAATTTGTTGTAGACGTTCATAATTTCTCCGTGATGTATCGGATCAAGTCATCCGATGCTTGTTTAGAATAAGGCGTTTGGGGTGTTTTTTCTAAGGCTCGATACAGAGCCAGAGAGATGCCCTGCAAGATTTCGATCTCATTCAGAAGATCTTGCTTGCTTTTCTGTTTCATTTTTGCGCCTGGTGTTTTCATTTTGTAGATTCCTCGTAAATTTTCATCTCTTCTGCAATAAGTTTGTTTTGGTTTTCTTCTGTTAATTCACGGAAAGCAGCATCAAACATCATCTCTTCCCGTAATTCTTCAGCAAATTCTTTCATTCTCATTTCGTATTCCTCTTGCATTTGGACCTGATAGTAAAAAGCTTCTTGGCTCATTTGCGTTCCTGGGGTTTGGCAATGAGCCACCTGTTTCCAAGATGGCGTACAGAGCGCACCCAAGACCGAATGTTGTGGCGTTGGGTATTGGTAGGAACTCCTGTGATTACAAAGAGCCTACGGGCCATTTGAAGGGCAGTAGTGTTCATTTGATCTCCAAATTTTCTTGTTTATCAGAATAAAGAGTGATCTCGTGCCAAGCTCCCTTGTCGTCTTCTACCCGCAAAGTTTTGACATAAAAGAATGTGCCGTCTTCTCTTGTGTGTGTATTGTTAAATTCTTTGATTGATTCAACACGATGTATTCCGATGTTCATTTGTGTTCCTTAAAGTTACTGCGTTATTGCAGTGAGATCAAATGTAAACCGTCTTTTTCAACAAAAACATAGGTGTTTTCCCTAGTACAACAACAATTAATTTAGTGCTAGGCTCACCCTATGAACCACAAACACCACACCCAAATCGAAGCTACTATTGCATGGACATTGATTGCCCAAGCAGTTGACCAGCTTGAAACACAAGTCCAACATGAAGATCTGGATGCAGCAATAATTGCTGTTCTGGCACTCGCAATTGAGATTGCTTCCCACAAAAAACTTAAACCAATAGATGAAATTTTCCAACCATGAGCAATTCATTTGAGAAATTCTGGACAGCATGGCCCAGATCTGTCCGCAAGGGCGGGAAATCTGTGTGCTTAGCAAGGTGGAAAAAGGGTTTTTATGATGGTTGTGCTGACCAAATCATCAAGCACGTTACCTGGATGACCACGACTGATGCATGGCGCAAGTCAGATGGGGCTTTTATCCCTGCTCCACTGGTCTATCTGAACCAACAACGGTGGGATGGTGCTGAGATACCCGAAGCCTTTGAAAGGCCAAGGATGGCTGATCCTGCACTTGTAAAAATACAACAGGATTCAAACAAAGCAGCACCAATGCCAGATCACATCAAAAAAAGATTGGCAGAGATGCGAAAAGGGTTGTAGAATTAAATTGTTGTCGTGGAAAACAACAGCTGAAGCCGCTTAAGACAGTATTTGGCCCTTTGAGACATCTCAAAAGGTTTCCACCCGAATACTGTACTTAAGCGGCTTTTTTGTTTTCTACATCAATCGTCAGGGCGCGTTAGCTGATGGTCTGCATGGACTGAACCCAAGAAACACCGACACCCAAGAGACACCCCTTGAGTGCTGACCAGCGTTGGTTTAGCGACTGGTAAAGGATTGGGTACAACGGTGGAAACAAGGCCCAATTTATAAGAGAATAAACCCGTCAAGCGCACTTGGGGCTTTTTTGTATTTCAACATTTAATAGACACTCAATAGAACACAAGATAGCCTGGAGCAGGTAAGGATAGCTAGTACTATCCACCCTTGGTAGACCTATGGAGAAATGAAATGACACATGAACTAGCGATGAAGATACTGGACAAGGTTAAAGAAGGAACACCCTACCCAAAGTTAATAGTAGAAAGGGCATTGATGATGACAGGAGATCTGGATGAGTTACAGCAGGAAAGTAGTGAGCAATGCAGGGGACAGAATACAACTAGAGAAAGCCTTGGCTAGGGAGCTGTATTCCACTTGGATAGCAACAAAAAACAAGGTCCTGACCAAAGAACGCATTGAATTTATCGAACGCCGCTACTCCAAAGGGTCAGTGGAGAGGGTTCGAGACTATATGAACATGATAAAGAATGGGGAATTGGAATGACATTTCAAGTAACTTTTGCTGTGGAGGGCACACCCATTGGTAAAGGTCGCCCCAAGTTTGCCAGGAGAGGCAACTTTGTCTCAACTTACACACCCACAAAAACCCGTGATTACGAAACTCTAATTGCAGAAGCTGCCCGACAAGCAATGGGATCTTCTGAGCCGCTAAAAACGCCTGTAGCGGCCTATATCTACATCACAGTACCAATTCCTCAGTCTTACTCTAAAAAGCGCTCTGCGGCCTGTTTAGATGGTTTAGAGAGGCCATGTAAGAAGCCAGACATCGATAACATCATTAAAGCCTTCCTAGACAGCATGAATGGCATCATGTATGACGATGACACCCAAGTGGTCAGCCTGCACAGCACAAAACGGTACGGCACTATAGGTATGGTAGAGGTGTTGGTAAAAGAAGACATTTAAGGGTTTGTCCTAATACAAAGTGCAATTAAGATGATAGACACTTGAGCTTCAACTAATGGAGTCTGTAATGGAACGTTCTTATGACGATCAAGGGTTTTTGGTAGATCCAGAAACAGTAGATTGGCATTGCGATTGCCGCCAATGCCGTGATGAATTTGATAACTGGTGCGAGGATTACGACAATGAGCAGAAGTCCTTGGCAAAAGGTAAGTTTTGGGAAGTGAAGAAATGAAAACACTATTTCCCTTATTTATTTTTGGTTTGGTGGCAAATGCAGTTGGCATCTTTGTAATCTTTGCGCCGCCAGCATCAGATGTATTCCCTCAACATCCAGAGTGTTCAATAGCAGGGTTTAGCCCTGATATGTCAACAGAAATCAAACAATTATGCCGAGAGGCGAGGAGTAAGAGATGAGCAATACATCAAAACTCAAGGAGAAGAACACATGACACAAGATGAATTTGAACTGCGCGGGAAGTTAGCAACCCTGCTTTGCTGGCATCGACTGACGCAAGCCGAGCAAGAAGATTTACTGCGCTTTACCGCTAGCCCCGGGCTTATCAACACCCAAGGGTTTGAACCTGATTGGGCAAATTTTCAAGAAGGGCGTAAGGTTGGGAGGGCTGAAGCACTTGAACGTGCTTGGGTAGATTTAACTCGACAACAATTTTTAGATGTTACAGATGATTTAGAAGATTTAGAAGATTGTTGGATACAGATTCAAGCCAAATTAAAAGAGGTAAATATACGATGAAGAGAAGTAGACACCAGCAAATAAGAAATATGCTGCTGGATTCAGAAGATGGGATGACGATTAAACAGATAGCTGAAGCGCTTGAGGATGACAACTACAAATCAGTTGCAAAGACCATAAAGCTTGTGCATGGCTTGTACATCGACCGTTGGACCGTACCAAAACGAGGTCAATATGCTGCTGTGTATATGTGTGTAGAAATACCCAAAGACGCTCCACACCCAACAGAAAGATATACACCGCAAACAATATGGGCAGAAACATGAAAAAAGAATTATTGCTTGGCTGCGGGTCAAACCTCACAAAGAAATTAGCAGCAGATGGCACACCTGGTTGGGATAACCTGACAACCTTGGACTACAACGAAGACCACAAGCCTGACGTTGTATGGGACTTAATGAAACTTCCACTCCCATTTGAAGACCAAGAATTTGATGAGATCCACGCTTACCAAGTATTGGAGCATCTTGGACAGCAAGGTGACTACAAACTATTCTTTGCCCAGTTCTCAGAATTCTGGCGCCTGTTAAAACCAAACGGGTTCTTCTTGGCAACCTGCCCATCAAAAAGCTCAGTCTGGGCTTACGGTGATCCAAGTCATACAAGAATCATGCAACTAGAGCAGCTTGTATTCCTATCCCAAGACGAATATAAGCGCCAGGTTGGTAAAACTGCCATGTCCGACTTCAGGAATATTTACAAAGCAGACTTCAAAACTGTCTTTGAAGAAGACAACGGGCATGACATCATGTTTGTACTAAAAGCTATCAAGAATTGATTTTGTAGCTATAATTCAAGCCATGAAACCACGTGGCGGCTCAAGAAAAGGTGCTGGTAGGAAGAAGATCAGCGATGAAGGCAGGACTATCCGAGCAAGGGTAGCGCCTATCCATGAGCAGGCATTGACTTTGGCAGGGAATGGTTCTTTGTCCGAAGGAATAAGACGTTTAGCAGAAAAACATTGGAGATTGATTCATGGAGAGCCAGATAAACCCAAACAAAGCAATTCAGTATTTGATCGACACCGCACCCTTGTACGCCCAAGCGAAAGCGGATCGCCTGTACTTGGAGGAATTCCGAAAGTCCAAGAAGGCTCACCTGATGAGCCAGGCAGGGACGGAAGTTCTGGGTAAACAAGAAACCTTTGCCTATGCCCATGCAGACTATATTGAAGTGCTAGAAGGAATCAAACAGGCTGTAGAGAAAGAAGAGAAGTATCGGTGGCTAATGACCGCTGCCCAAGCAAGGATAGAGGTGTGGAGGACCACCCAGTACTCAGCCCGAATGGAAATAAGAGCAACTCAATGAACAACAAGTTGAACAACAAGGAGCGCTTTCACTTAGCTAGGGTGAAAATGCTTCCATGTTCAGTATGTGATGCATCAGGACCATCAGAAGCTCATCACTATAAGCAAGGCCTACAATATACTTGTATATCTTTATGCAAAGATTGTCATACTGGTTCATTATTAGGATGGCATGGTCAAAAAAGAATGTGGCATATTAAGAAAATGGACGAGATTGACGCACTTAATATCACAATAATGAGATTATTAGAATACCAAACCGAAAAAGATAATACCTTCTAATATCAGAAGTTTCAAAAACTTTGAACTTCCAAAAATTGGTTAAATCAACTTTCTAAAAAGTAAACGCAACATTTTTCAAAACCCACTTTTTTGACTCTTGGCTAGGGTTTACCCTATGCTAGTTTACCCTATTAGTATTTACCCTATTAGGGTTTACCCTTGGTTGTACTGTGTTTTTCCACAGTTCTACTGTGTTTCTTTACAGTGGTTTTTTCGCAACAATCCACAAAACCTCCTGCAATCAACGAACGTCAAAAGTGATACCAGTGTACCTATACGCTAGAAAAACGCCTTAAAAGCACTTTAAATGGCCTTTATGCCCTATTGCCTGAGACAATCAGAAACGCTACCGCACCCAGCACCCAGGCATAACACCCAGCACGCACCCGCACCCATGCACGCACGCTATAAAAGCACGCACGCAGCACCCGCACCCGCACAATGCACGGTGAAAACAAAAAACCCGCACAATAGCGGGTCAAATTAGGTTTTTATTTTTAGTAGTGAATCCCTCTTATCTGCGTGAATCCTGATGTATCGTTTCTAGCCTTGCCTTTAGCATATAAGGCAACTACTACTTGTTTTGGCTCAATATGACGTACATCAGTATTATCTCCATCGATTACATCCCAGCCCCTAAAATTGTTGGGGATATCAGCTTGCTTTTGAAACACTACAGCGACTCTAGAATTATTCTTATTCAATAATCCTTTAATCGATATCGGCTTTGGAGTAATAGCGCTAAAAGAATAGGTAAGATCATAATTATTTAATGTCTTACCCTCTAATGAACGTGATGGATGTTTTGTATAGTCGTAAAACTGTACATCAGGGAATAATTGAAAAATGTTTTTCCCCTCCCATATGATCAGATTTTCGTAAGGTATGTCACTTGTACCATTGGGTCTTACAAGGGGCTTAAAGCCTAATCTAAGGGCTTTCCTACGAATAGACCATGTATCTGCTGCAAGGGATAACAAAAATGCTTGCTGATGATCATAGAAAAACTGGGTTTTTGCTTTTCGGGCTTTTTGTACGCTATTGAAAGCCCCTCTGCCCGCTGTGTTTAAACAGCTATGAAAACACCCAGCCAAAAGGGCTAAAGGGCATAAGGTTTCATCAGGAACAAGATAAACGATACCAGTGAGATATCCTATTTTTTCACCCTTGATTGTTTTTGTAGAGGATTCACCAAGTATCGGGCGATATTCTAAGCCTAATGACTTGAGAATGAGTTTATATGGATTTTGCATAATAGCCTTTTCGTGAATATATTAAGACCCTGTAAAGCACAGGCCATAAACCCCTATTAAAGGGTTTACAGTTTATGCTTTACATATAAATGAGAAAATACGCTACCATTGGGCTAGAGATAATGACAGCGAATATTGTGGCATGAAATAAATCATTAATAAAGTGTTTCATTGTGCATCCCTTTTATATATTCCTTCAATCTCAATTTCATTAAGCGTTTCAATGGTTAAACAGCCCGATATATCAACACCATTATAAATAACCGACTTGACATATTCATTGTATGCACCTTCGCTATCGTATTCAAATTCTATAGTTGCACTAACGATCTCTGATGATTCACCGATGAGGGTATAGAACTGGTAAGTGGTGACGCCACCGACTGAATCTTTTTGGTCTTGTGTGCGCATGGTTTAACCCTCTTGTGTGGTGGTGGTATCAACTATCTGCAAAGCCCTCTCAAATAGCCCTTTAAAGGCTTGTACAAGGGTTTCCCGATTGTGAGAGTCAGCCACTAGGTAGGCTTCACTGATGGCATTGGCAAATGATCCCATGTATTGCATGGATCGTGCAGCTTGATAGAGTTGTGATTCAGTCATGTTAGTTACCTTTAAATGTTGACTTGTGAAGGGTAAAAAACTGTGCCCTTCACCTATATAGCAAAGAAGAATCGTGCCAACTCTTGTAAGTCGTTGATTTTATTGATAGCTCCAAAACCCTATCAGTAGTAACCCCTAGAACGATAGATTACAGTTTGAATTTGTAGCTACAATTGATGTCCGCGAACAAGGGAAAGCCTAAGGCAAGGTCATCTAATACAGTAGGAGGGAATACAAGAGACTCTATAGGGGATTCCAGCGTAGAGATAGGCTAATGACAATACAAAACACTTTCACAAGCCATCTTCTAAACATCGACCTACCTAATCCCTATGCACCCCTAAGACAAATGCGAATGCAAATCATTCTCATTTAGATCTAGGGTTTACCCTAAGCTGTATGGAAACACAGTAGGGTTTCTACCTAAGGGTTTACCCTTAAGGGTTTACCCCCCCCAGGTTAAAACGGCAGGGGGGCGGTGGCGGGGGGACAATGACACAGATCGAAACACATATCGAAACACACATCTGTAGACCCCCCAACAAACAGTCCTTCCAAAAAAAAATTTTAGTTTAGATTTAGTTTAGAATTTGTAGACATTAAATCAAGGAGAAGACATGGCTGGATTTCCTATAAGGAGGGCGTTGGAGAAGAAGATAGAGGCACTGGGAGGCATAGAGTTTGTGACAGCGCATATAGCGCAGGGGATGACCATTGGACGCTTGGCGGAGTTTATAGAGTGTTCTAGGCCGATGTTGTCTTTTTGGATAAACCATACTGATGAGCGTAGGGATGCGGTGTTGAATGCTAGAAAGCTCAAGGCTGAGAAGTTAGCTGAGGAGGCGTTAGAGATTGCTGATGATGCTGATGAGACTAGTAACAGTGGAGTGAACAAGGCTAGACTGCAAGTAGATACACGTAAGTGGATGGCCTCTAAGCTAGACCCTGAGAACTATGGGGATACTGCTAAGACGCAGGTGAATATCAGTTTGGGGGATCTACACCTACAGGCTTTGAAGCATATGGGTAAGGCAGAAGAAGTCACTACTTTGGAAAACAATGGCTAATAACCCGTTCATCCAGTTCATTACCCTGTACAGGAATGACCCTAATTTGTTTGTCAAAGAGGTATTGGGAGTAGAGCCTGATGATTGGCAGAAGGACTTTTTAGATGCTGTTGCTTCTGGTGAGCGAAAGATAAGTATTAGGTCTGGTCACGGGGTAGGAAAGTCTACTACTGCTAGTTGGGCCATGCTTTGGTTCTTGTTAACCAGGTATCCGGTAAAGGTGGTGGTCACGGCGCCTACTTCTGCTCAGCTATACGATGCTTTGTTTGCCGAGTTGAAGAGATGGGTCAAAGAGCTTCCCAAGCCAATCCAAGATCTTCTTGATGTCAAGCAGGAAAGAATCGAGTTAAAGGCTAGTAGTACAGAAGCGTTTATCTCTGCTAGAACCAGTAGAGCAGAACAACCAGAAGCCCTACAAGGCGTTCACTCAGATAACGTTATGTTGGTAGCAGATGAGGCTTCCGGTGTGCCAGAGGCTGTGTTTGAGGCCGCTGCAGGCTCAATGTCTGGACATAACGCTTTGACTATCCTGTTAGGCAACCCAGTTAGAAGTTCAGGGTTCTTTTTTGATACGCATAACAGATTAAAGGATGAGTGGTGGACTAGGCGTGTATCTTGTTTAGACTCTACTCGTGTTAGCAAAGAGTACGTAGAGGACATGAAGTCTCGCTATGGCGAGGAAAGTAATGCTTACCGGATCAGGGTATTGGGAGAGTTCCCAAGGAGTGATGATGACACTATTATTCCAATGGAATTGCTTGAATCTGCTAAACACAGAGACACCAGAGCTTACGAAGATGCGCCTATTGTTTGGGGACTTGATGTCGCTCGCTTTGGATCTGATTCATCAGTTCTTTGTAAGCGTCAATCCAATGTAGTCCACACCTTAGAGAGGTGGAGGAACTTAGACCTGATGCAGCTAACAGGTGCGGTGGTGGCCCAGTACGAAGCCTGTGACCACAAGAGCCGTCCTACAGAGATTCTGGTTGACTCTATCGGTCTGGGAGCAGGTGTTGTTGACAGGCTGAGAGAGTTAAAACTGCCTTGTCGGGGGATTAATGTGTCAGAAAGTCCTGCTATGGGCGGCACTTATTTGAATCTAAGGGCTGAGTTGTGGCACAAAACCAAAGCCTGGCTGGAGAAGCGGGACTGCAAGATACCCAATAACGAAGATTTTATTGCTGAACTAGCGACAGTAAGATATACATTTACATCCAATGGGAAAATTAAGATTGAGTCCAAGGATGATATTCGCAGGAGGGGGTTGAAATCTCCTGACATGGCTGATGCTTTTGTCTTGACATTTGCGTCAGATGCTGCCACAATCTCTTGGGGATCTAATTTGTCTTGGGGTAAACCGATAAAAAGGTTGATTCGAGGGCTTGTTTGATTGCCGTTGCCGTTCAAATTTTGAGCCACCCTAAAAAAGTGGCTCTTTTTTTTATTAACACAATATGGTAGTATTACGCAACCTATATTGGAGATTCCTATGAACATGGATGATGCTGCCAACAAGATTGGCAAAGTAATGGGTGAATACAAGCGTGGCAAGCTCAAGTCTTCTTCTGGTCAGAAGGTTAAATCCCGTGACCAAGCCGTAGCTATTGCAATGAGCGAGTCTCGTGCTATGCCCAAACGTGGTGGTCGTACTGCAACTAACCAAAGCAAAAAGTAACTTAAGGAAAAAATCATGTCTTTCTTAACTAGAGATAACAACGGAAATACCATCCCTAATGTATTTAGAATTGGTACGACACAAGTTTTTACAGTAACAAATTCTAGTGTTGCAAGTACCGCTTTTGCGGCCTCAACAACTCATGTTCGAGTTGCTTGTTCATTAGGTCATAGTCATATCCAGTTTGGATCTGCACCAACAGCAAGCATTACGACAAGCCCAATGTTGGCAAACAATACATCTGAAATTTTCCCCGTGGCTTCTGGTGACAAGATTGCTGTTATTAAAGATTCTGGTGTTACTGCTTCAACAGTTAGCGTTACGGAGTTGTTATGAAACCTGGGCTGTATGCCAACATTAATGCCAAGCAAGAACGTATCAAGGCTGGCTCCAAAGAGAAGATGAGAAAGCCTGGCACTAAGGGCGCTCCTACTGCCAAGGACTTTAAGCAAGCGGCTAAGACTGCTAAAAAGAAATGATTAAGCGTGGATCAGAAGAATTCTCTGGTTACAACAAACCAAAGAAGACTCCTGGTCATCCCGAGAAAAGCCATGCTGTATTGGCTAAGTCTGGTGACCAAGTAAAGTTAATTCGTTTTGGTCAGCAAGGTGTTTCTGGTAGTCCTGACGGATCTAAAAGAAACGAAGCATTTAAAGCCCGTCATGCTGAGAATATTGCCAAAGGCAAAATGAGCGCAGCGTATTGGGCTAATAAAGTAAAGTGGTAAAACTATGAACTGCCCTCTTGCTACCTATGACATCAAGGCTAATCTGAAAGCCCGTGATTGGGCATTTAAGAATGTTGGCTATGGTCCTGCTAATCCAGATGAAGACAATGTTGACTTCTGGATGAAGCGAGCAGATGAGTGGCAAACAGATGTTGAAGAAGCCCAGACCATGCGTTGCGGTAATTGCGCTGCCTTTATCCAAACCCCAGAAATGGAAGCCTGTATCTTAAAAGGTATAGACGAAGAGACTGATGGCTACGCCAAAGACGTACAGGGTGCGGCTAATCTAGGCTACTGTGAACTGTTTGACTTTAAGTGTGCAGGCGCACGGACCTGTTCAGCATGGCTATCTGGTGGCCCTATCACTAAGAAGATGAGCAAGAATCAATCTAATATGTTGATGATGGCTAAGACAGAATACAACATGGAAGATGAGGAAGATTAAATGGAAGCCTTACTCGCAGCATTTCTTGAATCTTTGGCAGCATCAGCAGCAGGAGCAGCTCCAGTGGCAGAAGGAGCTATTGCAGCAGCAGCGCCAGCGGCTCCAGTAGCAGAAGCAGCAATGACAGCTCCAATGTCTTTTGGTGATACTCTTGGCGGCTTTGCAAAACAGCAAATGGCTCCTAGCATGGATTTTTATAACTCCATGACGAACCCAAATGCAACAATGGGTGATATGGCTCGATCAGCATTTAAATATCAAATTAATCAAAGAGAAGATGACAAATTTAATATGGCTCCACAAATGGGTAACCCCTACGGTGGGATGGCTAACAATTATGCTGGTGGCATTCCATCTATATTGCAAAATACTAATTCTGGAATCCTCCCTTACATAGGCGCTCGATAAGGAAATAATATGTACGAAAATCCAATGTTGATGGCTGAGACCATTCAAGGCGAGATGGAGGGTGATGAGGTAATGTCTGAAGAGCAACTTCAAGGCGTTATTTCTGCTGAAATTTATGATGCCATTTCTTTCATAGATGACGACATTGGTGGCAATCGTGCATTGGCAACTGAGTATTATTATGGTCAGCCATTTGGTGATGAAGAAGAAGGTCGCTCCCAAGTTGTATCAATGGATGTACGGGATACAGTACAAGGCATCTTGCCAAGTCTGATGCGTATTTTCTTTGGCCCAGAGCGTGTAGTTGAGTTCACCCCCCAAGGACCAGAGGATGTACAGAATGCTGAACAAGCAACTGACTACGTAGACTTTATCTTCAAGCGTGATAACCCTGGCTTTAAGATTCTCCACTCTGCTTTTAAAGATGCCTTGGTTCGCAAGACCGGAATCATTAAGTACTGGTGGGATGAGTCTGTAGAAGTTAAAGCAGAATCATTCTCTATGCTTGATGAGCAAAGCATGATGATGCTTATAGAAAACCCAGATGTAGAGATCTCTGCTGTACGTGATTACCCAGTGCCTGGTACTGAGCAAATGATTGATGGCGCTCCACCTCCCATGATGTACGATGTGGAGATCAAGCGCAGAATCAAATCTGGCAAAGTAAAGATTGAGGCTTTGCCACCAGAAGAGTTTCTAATTGACCGTAGAGCAAAGTCTATTGATGAGGCCACCTTTGTAGGCCACAGGACTATGAAAACTGTTTCCGATCTAGTCGCTATGGGTTATGACTACGATGAGATGGTTGAAGTTGCAGGAAATGGTAATGACTTTGACAGCAATCAAGAATATCAAGCCCGTAACCCGTTCGCAGTTATTAGTACCGCAAACAATGGTGACCCATCAAGCAAAAGCGTCCTCTACATTGAAGGCTACTTAAAGGTAGACTTTGATGGTGATGGCATTGCTGAGATGCGTAGGATTTGCACTGTTGGCACAGGCAACAAGGTTCTCCGCAATGAGATTGTTGATGACCGCCAGTTTGCTGACTTCTGCCCAGACCCAGAACCCCATACGTTTTTTGGTATGTGTCCTGCCGATGTGGTTATGGATATTCAGCGTATCAAGTCTAATGTCCAGCGTGGTATCTTGGACTCTTTGGCCCAAGCTATCCACCCCCGTACAGCAATTGTTGAGGGGCAGGCCAACATGGAGGATGTGCTGAACACTGAAGTAGGCGCCGTTATCCGCATGAGAGCGCCAGGTATGGTTCAACCGTTTACTACTCCTTTTGTTGGTCAAGCCGCTTTCCCAATGCTTGACTACTTGGATGACATTAAACAGACCCGTACAGGCATTTCTAAGGCCGCTGCAGGACTAGATGCAGATGCATTGCAAAGCACCACCAAAGCTGCAGTTTCCGCTACTGTCAATGCCGCTCACCAGCATATCGAAATGATAGCGCGTATCTTTGCTGAGACAGGTTTGCGTAAACTGTTTACTGGCATCTTGAAACTGGTAGTTGAAAATCAAGACCGCGCCCGTATGGTTCGTTTGCGTAATAAGTTTGTGCCAATTGATCCCCGTTCTTGGGATTCAAACATGGATGTGACGGTTAATGTTGGCGTTGGAGATGGCACTATTGAAGACCGCATTAATATCCTGAATCAGGTTGCCATGCGTCAGGAAATGTTGATTAAAGAAACTGGTCCTAACAACCCTGTTGTAACCGTACCACAGTACACAAATACTTTAACTAAGATGTTGCAACTGGCAGGTATTAAAGATTCACAGAACTACTTTAACCAGTTACCTGCTGATTTCCAAATGCCGCCTCCAGAAGCTCCAAGGCTTACGCCAGAGGAAACACTTGCTCAAGTACAGGCTCAAGCTATTCAAGCAGATATTCAAAAGAAAGCTGCTGAACTGCAATTAGATCGTGAAAAAATGATAATGGCAGATGATCGTGAGCGTGATCGTATTGAACAAGATGGAATTTTGCGTAGATATGAGTTAGAATTGAAATACGGGGTACAAATTCAAAGTGCGGAGATTGATGCCGCAATGAATAGAGACCGAGAGATAATCCGTCAACAAGCTGCAATGAGTAATCAACAGCCCCAACCTATGATGTGATATGGATGAATTAGATATTAACCTCGCAAGAGGTGACAGAGCCAAGTTGCTTCTTGAAGATGAACTCTTAAATGAGTTAATCAAAAAAATAGAAGATGACTGTTATCGTGAGATTCGTTCTTCCAAGTTAATGGAAGGACCAGTTAGAGAGCAAGCTTATTTGCTTTTGACAACGGTAGATATCTTGAGGACTAAACTGCGCTCTGTTATGGATACAGGCAAGATGGCTGAAGTTGTTATGATTCGCCAGCGTGGTCGTCCACCAAAGTTATGATGAATGTTAAACTAAGAGGTAAATATGTCCGATAACGCAAATGCAGTCGGTTCGATTACAGTAAACCAAGCCGCGCAAAGCTTTGCTACTATGCTAGACGCTCAAGAGGGTGTTGACACTGGTGCAGAGGCGCAACCGGAGGAGGAGCAATCCGAACCCGAATCTGAGGAAATAGAATCTGCGGAGCCGCAAGAAGAAGCAGAGGAAACTTCCGAGGAAGTAGAAGGTGAAGACGAAGAGTCTGAGGAGCAAGCCTTAAGGAAACAGAAGTTTATTGTCAAAGTTGACGGTAAAGAAATCGAAGTCCAGAAGGAAGAACTTATCCGAGGTTATCAACGTGAAGCTGACTACACACGGAAAACGCAGAAATTAGCAGAAGAACGCAAGATTGTCGAATCTGAATTTCAGCAAGTACGTGGAGAGCGTGAACAATACTCTCAGATATTAGGACAATTGCAGCAAAAATTACAACAGTTTGAGCCACAACAGCCTGATTGGAACCGTTTAGAAGTTGAAGACCCGACTGAATATGCCCGTCAATGGACATCACATCAGCGCAGACAGCAACAACAATACGCAGTACAAATGGAGCAAATGAGACTTAATCAGTTGTATCAAGCTGAATCACAAAAGCAGATACAAAATATTTTAGCGCAGGAAACTGTAATTTTGAAAGAGAAGATTCCAGAGTGGAATTCTCCAGAGAAGGCTAAAGCAGAAGGTAAAGCTTTGTTGGAGTATGGTCAGAAACTGGGTTTCTCTGAGCAGGAACTGAACGGCATCTCTGATTCACGGGCATTATTGGCGCTTCACAAAGCGTGGAAATATGACCAGATGATGAGCAAGCGTCCAGAATTCCAAGCAAAAATGAAGAAAGCACCAAGGATGGCTAGTCCAGGTTCATCAGGTAGCCTAAGTTCTAAGTCGAGTGATATAAATAACGCAAAAAAGCGTCTTGCACAAACAGGAAGCGTCAGAGATGCCGCATCCCTTTTCGAGAAATTTATTTAAGGATTTATCATGGCTGCTATTACCAACACCTACACCCGCTTTGATGCGAAGGGTGTACGTGAGGATCTTTCGAATGTTATCTATCAGATCTCTCCAGAAGAGACACCATTTATGAGCAATATTGGACGTGAAAACGTTTCCAATACTTTCTTTGAATGGCAAACCGATGACCTGGCTGCTGCCAGCACAACCAATGCACAGATCGAGGGTGATGACATCACTTCTTTCACAGCAGTTACAGCTACAGTTCGTTTGGGCAACTACACCCAGATTAGCCGTAAGGATGTAATTATTGCTGGCACATTGGAAGCTGTTGACAAAGCTGGTCGCCGCTCAGAGTTGAGCTATCAAATGGCCAAAAAGTCTGCTGAAATCAAGCGCGATATGTGTTCCACAATGCTGGCTAACCAAGCCGCTACTGCTGGTTCTACATCTGCTGCCCGTAAGACTGGTGCTTTGTTAGCCTTCTTGAAGACCAATACTAACGAAGGTACTGGTGGTGGTGATCCTTCATACACTACTATTCCTGATGCGGCTCGTACAGATGCCACAACAACTAACTTGCGTTCATTCAGCGAAGCATTGCTGAAAGACGTAATTCAGAAGGTGTGGACAGAAGGTGGCTCGCCAACTATCGTTATGGCTGGTCCTGTTAACAAACAGAACTTGTCTAAGATGGCTGGTATTGCATCTAGCCGTTTCAACATCAACGGTGGTGCTAAACCCGCTACTTTGATTGGTGCTGCAGACGTCTATGTGTCTGACTTTGGTAACGTAAGCATTGTGCCTAATCGCTTCCAACGTGAGCGTGATGTTTTCGTGCTTGATCCTGAGTACGCAAGCGTTGCTTATCTGCGTCCCTTCCAGACAGTTGAACTGGCTAAGACAGGTGATGCTGAAAAGCGTATGCTCTTGTGTGAGTGGGGCTTGAAGATCAAGAATGAGAAAGCTCATGGCGCTGTCTATGACCTGAACTCTACAATTCAGACTTAATCTGAATAAAGGGTGGGCTAATAACCCACCCTTTTTTATATGTACACCAAACTATTTGACATTAATACAGAAACTGGTACTCGTAAGATGTGGCATTACAATGCCGAAAAAGACGAAGCTACCATTGAGACAATCATTGATGCAACTCAGATTGTTGCAGACAATCAAGCAAGATTTAACTCATTTGATGAAAAAGCTACTTGGAAAGGTGATATGCACCATGTTGCATCCATTCCAATGGCATTGTTTTATCAAATGAAAGCCGAAGGGAAACTAGAAGACCAAGCTTATATGAAGCGTTGGCTTAATGACCCTGACAATCGTGCATTTCGCACAAGACCTGGAGAAGTTTAATGGATAGTATGACCATTGGGATTTTGGTTCCAACACGGGATTTTGTTAACTCTGGATTTGCTTTTGATTTAGCTAGGCTAGTTGGATACACCGTAGGAACAACCAATCATAAAGTGGTTATTTATACTAGTTCAGGTACATTGTTGTCGGCACAACGTCAGGATTTAGCTAGGGATGCTATTGAGGCTAAGTGTACACACACCATGTGGCTAGATAGCGATATGAGGTTTCCAAAAGATACCATCATTCGCTTGTTAAAACATGATATTGGCATAGTCTGTGGGAACTATGCGAAACGTAGGTTTCCAACGGAGCCGATTGCGGTGAAAAAAAATACCCCAGATATGGATGCAACATTTATAAATCGGGTATATACTGAGGATGATTCAACAGGACTTGTTGACGTAGACTACTGCGGGATGGGTGTAATGCTTGTCAAATCCGAAGTCTATAAATCTATGGAATATCCTTGGTTTGCTATCCCTTGGGTTCCCGCTGCGGAGGACTACATTGGTGAAGATGTATGGTTCTGCCGTAGAGCAGCTCAAAATGGGCATAAAACTTATGTTGACCAAGATCTTTCTAAAGAGATCTTTCATATTGGCACATTTGAATACAAACATGAACACACACTAATGTGTAGGGATGTAGAAAATGGCACTTGATACTTTTGCAGGACTTAAAGCAACAATAGCGGATTATCTTAATCGAGATGACCTGACTTCTGTTATTCCAAGCTTTATTACTATTGCAGAAGCAAAATTCAACCGCAAACTTCGTACACGCCAAATGATTAAGCGTTCTGAAGGTCAGATTGAGTCTTCATTTTTTGCCTATCCTGCTGATTGGCTACAAGCCAAAGAATTCCAATTAAACACCAATCCCATTGTCAGACTTCAGTTTGTAACTGAAGCACAAGGAGATGAGTTAAAGGCCAACAGGTATGTATCTATTGGTCAGCCAGTTTATTACACAATTACTGGTACGCAACTGGAGTTTATTCCTTCTCCAGACGCAACATATAGTGCAGAACTTACATATTATGCTAAGATTCCTGCGTTAAGTGATTCAAACACAAGCAACTGGCTTTTAGCTTATGCCCCAGACTTGTACCTGTATGGTACGCTTATGGAGGCTGCACCATATTTAAAAGATGATGAACGTCTAGCTGTATGGGGTCAGATGTATGCCAACTCCATAAGCGACATTGAGATAGCAGATCAAAGGGCGTCTGTTGCTTCAACTCCACTTGTTCGCGCCCGTTCTTTGGGGTAATAAATGTCATCTTTTACAGACTACACAGAAAATCTTGTACTAACATACTTGTTCACAACAGGTGCTGCAACTCGTCCTACTGCTTGGTACGTAGGGTTATTTACTGCCGCACCTAGTGATACTGGTGGCGGTACAGAAGTTTCTGGCAGTGGTTACGCTCGTGTAGTTACAGGAACTATATCAGGCAGTGGTACTGCAACAACTTTTACAAACGCTGCTGCAATTGAGTTTGCTGCTGCTTCTGGTGGCAATTGGGGAACAATTGGCTGGGCGGGTATTTTTACTGCTTCATCTGGTGGGACTTTGCTTGCTTGGGCGCCATTGACAACCTCTAAAGCAATTAATGATGGAGACATTTTCCGCATTCCTGCTTCTAGCCTGTCTATAACATTGGCATAACATGGCTGCTTACGGGCGTGGAGATTACAGTGGGGGTGCATACTCCTATGGAGCGTACTTAGGTGCGCTTGCAATTGTCTCTGCGTCTACTGTAGTTGTTGCTGGCGATAAGATAAAAGATGCTCAATTTGAAATAAGTTCTGTAAGCACTGTATCTATAACTGCCGCAATAATTTCAAGTAGCACTGTTGAAATAGTTGATACATCTGTATTAACAGTTGCGGGTGGTATATCTGCTGTTGGTAATGTTGATATTATTTCAACAAGTGTTTTGGGCATTGAATATAACCGTATACAACATTTTTCAGCAGAAATTATTGATACTTCTAGCATTGTGATTAATGCTAGAAAGAAATGGGAAACTGAAGTAGATGTATCTGAGAGTTGGACTCCAATTGAGGATATTTCAGAGTCTTGGACAACAGTTTCAGTTTAAATAAGTCTATTAGGGGTAAAACATGGCAGATACAACCACCACAAATTTAGGCTTAACAAAGCCAGAAGTTGGCGCATCCACAGATTCATGGGGTACTAAGATCAATACTGATCTTGACTCTCTTGATGCGTTGTTTGATGCTGGTCCATTACTGAAAGTAACAAAGGGTGGTACTGGTGTCGGTACTAGCACAGGATCTGGCAATAATGTATTGTCTACAAGCCCTACATTGGTAACGCCAATTCTTGGTACTCCTACAAGTGGCACTTTAACTAATGCCACTGGCCTTCCTCTTACTTCTGGTGTTACAGGTACTTTACCTGTTGCTAATGGTGGTACTGGTATTACATCTCTTGGAACTGGTGTTGCTACATTCTTAGGAACACCAACAAGTGCTAATTTAATTTCTGCTGTAACAGATGAAACTGGTTCTGGCTCTTTGGTATTTGGTACAACCCCAACAATTACCACTGCCGCCTTAACAAACCCAACTGTTACTAACTACGTTGAAACACCATACACTGCCAATTCAAGCACAGCTATTACGCTTGCTTTGACAAACGGGACGGTGCAGATCATTACGCTGACGGGTAATGCAACAATCACAATGCCAACAGCAACGTCTGGCAAGTCTTTTATTTTGCTTCTTAAACAAGATGCAACAGGCTCACGCACCGTTACTTGGTCAACAGTTAAATGGCCTGGAGGTACTGCACCAACAATTACCAGCACGGCATCTAAACAAGACATTTTTAGTTTCTTTGCTGATGGTACAAACTGGTACGGCGTAACTGTTTCACAGAACTACACACCATAAGGACTGAAATGTTTGCAGCAAGTAAAACAGGAAATAGTGCTGGTAGTGTAAGCAATTACATCGAGGATGTGTTTAGCACGTACCTTTATACGGGTACAGGCGCATCTCAGACCATCACCAATAATATTAATACAACAACTTATGGTGGGTTAACTTGGATTAAATCGCGTTCTGACGCTACTGACCACAAATTAACTGACACAGCACGTGGTGTAACTAAAGCGTTGATTAGCGACACGACCGCAGCGCAAACAACCGATACAACAGGCTTAACCGCATTCGGTACAACGGGCTTTACCATCGGCGCAGATTCTAATTACAACACTTCCGCCGCTACCTACGCCTCATGGACATTCCGCGAACAGCCAAAGTTCTTTGATGTTGTGACGTATACAGGGACGGGTTCAAACACAACGGTTGCCCACAGCCTTGGCGCAGTACCGGGTAGCATCATCGTCAAGCGCACAGACACAGCAGCGGCTTGGGCTGTATATCACCGCAGCCTTGCCAATACGCAATATTTGACGCTTAACACTACAGCCGCAGCAGCCACAGGCGCTACACGTTGGAACAGCACAACCCCCACATCCTCAGTCTTTAGCGTTGGCACTGACGCCACTGTTAACGCATCTGGTGGCACTTATGTGGCTTACATCTACGCCCATGACGCAGGAGGCTTTGGCCTGACGGGTACGGACAATGTGATTTCTTGTGGGAGTTTTACCGGCAATACTACCGTAAACCTTGGGTATGAACCTCAATGGGTGTTGGTAAAGAATTATGGTGGTGCGGATTCTTGGACAATTATGGACAACATGAGGGGAATGCCGGTTACTGGGTTTTCGCAAGCATTGTTGCGTCCAAATACAAGCGGTGCTGAAGGAGTGGGGGCTGGCGTTTTCCCAACAGCAACAGGTTTTACAGCTACTGGATATTCTGGCCTTAATTGCATCTACATAGCCATACGCCGTGGCCCGATGAAAGTGCCTACAGTGGGTACGAGTGTGTTTACTCCTAATGCACGTACAGGTAATGGAGCCGATCAAACTGTTTCTGGACTGTCGTTTTCGCCCGATTTGTGGATGACCAAGAACCGAGGAAGCACGCAGCTTAACTGGTCATTTGACAGGCTTCGTGGGCCTGACCAACCTCTTAGCTCTAATTCAACAGATAATGAGGCAACAAACACAACAAACTATTTTGGTGGCACACCAATTTTTACGCCAACAAATACTGGCTTTAAAACCATCGATCAGGGACAAACCAATTCTAATGTAAATAGCTATATTGATTGGTTATTTGGCCGCGCCCCCGGCTTCTTTGATGAGGTTTGCTATACGGGGACGGGGAGTGGAACTACCTTTAGTCATAACTTGACGGTAGTGCCTGAGTTAATAATTGTAAAAGGGCGTTCTGGTGCAACCGCATGGCAAATATATTCAAGCGCATTAGCAAATACAGAATATCTTGTTTTAAATACTACTGCTGCAAAAGCAACAGGTACAACAAGGTGGAATAGCACAACTCCTACATCGTCTGTTTTTAGTATCGGTACTGCAACAGAGGTCAACACTTCTGCGGCAACATACGTTGCTTACCTTTTTGCAACTTGCCCCGGCGTTTCCAAAGTCGGCAGCTACACAGGTAACGGCACAACCCAGACCATCAACTGCGGCTTTACGGGCGGGGCAAGGTTTGTGCTTATCAAGCGTACAGACTCAACAGGTGATTGGTACGTCTACGACACAGCCCGTGGCATGACGGTATTAACAGATCCGTATTTGCTTTTAAACAGCACAGCGGCTGAAGTCGCTACGCTTGGTTCTGTTACAACAGTTTCAACGGGTTTTGCGCTGAACTCAGCAATCTTGGCAGCAATCAACGTGAGTGCAGCTACCTACATCTTTTTGGCTATAGCGTAAGGAATCATCATGCAAATCAGAATTCGTGAATCAGGCGCAGTAATGTATGAGGATGAGTTCCGCAAACTCAATTCCAGCACATCATTCCCGCAAATTATCAGCGTAGAAACTTTAAATGATTTTGGTGCTGATCCAGTGTTGGAAGGTCCACAGGCTCAACCTACACATCATCAAATAGGTTTTGCTGATGGTGTTGAGCAAATTAATAGTCAGTGGTACACCAAGTATTCTGTATCTGATATGAATGCAGAAGCCATTGTTGCTGCTGATGCTGCACAAGCTGCAAATGTTCGCACCTCACGCAACGACAAGCTGAAAGAATGCGATTGGACTCAGATTGCTGATAGTACTGCGGACAAAGCAGCATGGGCAACTTACCGTCAAGCATTGCGTGACATCACTAAGCAAGCAGGATTTCCTTGGACTGTAACTTATCCTGATGCGCCATGACAGAAGAAGTCACCCATGCCCAAATCTACGAAAGACTGCTTGCAGTCGAAACTAAGGTAGATGCTATAGACAAGAATACAAAAGGCATTGTAGAGGCTATGAACGCCTTTGATGGGGCTTTTAAGGTCTTAGGTTGGATAGCCTCTGCTGCTAAACCTATTCTTTGGATCGGTGGGTTGGTTATGGCTGCAGGCGCTATATGGCAAGCTTGGCTTAAAAAGTAATGGCTAAACAACAGTTAGAAATTCCTGCTATACCTTCTTTAGGTACGTCAGGAACTGTTTACTCTCAAAATGTCCAAAATCAAAACAATGGCCTTTTGAGGTTGTTTTTTACAAAGTTAGTTAACTCAATACAGTCTGTAATTGGCCCAAGGGGTGGCAAGTACTTGAATAATCCTTATGGTGCTTTCCAAGATAGCACAGATCAAGTTGCTGCCAATACAACTACGGCTTACGCTATAACTTTTAATACAACTGATTTTTCTAACGGAGTCACTTTGTCAAACAGTTCTAGGCTTAATGTTGCAGACTCTGGTATTTATAACCTTCAGTTTTCCATTCAGTTTACAAATACAACAAATGCCTCTCAAGATGTAGATGTTTGGTTTAAGGTCAACGGTACAAATTCTGCCAACTCAAATAGTAGATTTGGATTTGCACCAAGAAAAGGCGTTGGAGATCCGTTTCACACCATTGCTGCAATAAATTATTTTTTAAGTTTAAATGCCACAGATTATGTTGAAATCATGTGGAGACCAACTGATGTAGGCGTAACAATTGAGCAATATCCTGCTGGGACAACTCCAACACGCCCAGCAGTGCCATCAGCTATTGTTACAATGAGTTTTGTGTCTAACCTACCAAACTGATAGACTACAAACATGGCTTACATTCCACTCCAAATTCCACCAGGCGTATTTAAAAACGGGACTGAATATCAGTCAAAAGGTCGTTGGAGCGGATCAAATTTGGTCCGCTGGTATGAAAGCACTATCCGTCCTGTGGGTGGATGGAGAAAACGTGCTACATCTCAGTTGACGGGCATGGCTCGAGGTTTGATTAATTGGAGAGATAACAACAATAATAGACGCATTGGGATTGGTACGCATTCAAACCTTTATTCAATGAATGAGAATGGTACTCTTACTGACATTACCCCAGCTAGTTTTACTGTTGGTGACGCTGATGCTATACTAAAAATTGGTTATGGATATGGAACTTATGGAACATCTGCTTATGGTGTTGCTCGTCCAGATCTAGGCCAATACACTGCTGCTACTACTTGGAGTCTAGATACATGGGGTGAGTACTTAGTTGCCTGCTCATCTAAAGATGGGAAGTTACTTGAATGGCAGTTAAATACTGCTAGTGATGCTGTTGCACTTACTAACGCACCAACTAGCTGTACTGGTTTAATTACTACGCAAGAAAGATTCTTGTTTGCATTAGGCGCTGGTGGTAATCCTCGTAAAGTCCAATGGTGTGACCAAGAAAACAATACTGTATGGACTCCTGCCGCTACCAACCAAGCTGGTGACTTTGAGTTAACCACAATTGGCTCTTTACAATGCGCTAAACGCATACGTGGCTCAACTATTCTGTTTACTGATGTGGATGTACATACTGCCACATACATTGGACCACCGTTTATTTACAGTTTTGAGCGTGTTGGCTCTGGTTGTGGAGTTATTTCTAAGCAATCAGTAGCTGCCACTGACAACGCTTGTATCTGGATGTCTGGATCAGGCTTTTGGATTTACGATGGTTTTGTTAAGCCATTGCCCTGTGATGTTTCTGACTATGTGTTTAGTAACATGAACACAACTCAGTCATCAAAAGTCTATTGTGTACACAACTCAACATTTGGTGAGATTTGGTGGTTTTACCCAAGTTCTGCTTCAAATGAAGTAGATTCTTATGTTTCTTACAACTATCGAGAAGGCCATTGGGCTATTGGCACTTTAGCACGAACTTGCGGTACAGATCGTGGTATCTTTGCTAATCCAATTATGGTTTCTACAGATGGATATGTCTATGAGCATGAAGTTGGATTTGCCTATGATGGGCAAACATTGTTTGCTGAGTCTGGCCCTATAGAGTTGGGTAATGGGGAAAGAACTATGAATTTGACAGGATTAGTTCCTGATGAAAACACAGCAGGTGATGTCCAGGTTAGATTCAGTACTAAGTTCTATCCAAATGCCACTGAATACAATTATGGGCCATACTCAGTTAATAGCCCTACCTCAGTACGCATAACTGGTAGGCAGATTGCCGCAAAGATTGAGGGCGTTAAATTAACTAATTGGCGAGTTGGAATTATCCGGTTTAGTGGAAGTCCTGGAAGTATGCGATAAATAATTGGAAATAAGTTTGTAAAAAGAATATGATTGAACATGACAGCCAAGAATGGCGTGACGCAAGAAATTCTAAACTGTTAGAATGGTTTGGTGGTAACCAAAGTGCTGTAGACTTTATTGTCTCTTTGTCAAGTATTGCTGAATTATGGGATGATTTAGTAGACAAAGATAATCAGCCAAGCAGAAAAGAGATTGATGCAGTCTTTTGGAGTGCTTTGGTCACACTACCAACAAATGAGTTTTTTAACCAAAACAAGGCATTCTTAATGCCATTGGTTATTCAGAGTATCAACGCATGGCTTGACTCTGTTGAACTTGAGAAGGGTGATTCTAATGACAGGGCTTATGCGCTCACATTACGAATTATTTCCTTACAAATCGCACCAATGATTGTTATGCTGCTTAGAGGTAAAGAAGCAGCCCGAGAAGTAAGTACAGATATGTGGCGTTATTTTACGGCACATGATGATGCAATTAAATGGATACAAGGGGAATAATATGTCTCTAGGTGGAAGTAGCAGTAGCGGAAGTTCGCTTGACCCTGCATTGCGGGATGCATATTTAGGAAACGTTCAACAAGCTCAAGGTGTTGCGGCAGGATTAGGCCCGAGGGAGTTTGCTCAACTTACCCCTGACCAGCAAGCGGCATATTCCGCAACCCGTCAATTTGCTGACCCTAATAGTAGACAACAGAACGAACTGCAGCTTGCCGCAAACATGGCGGTTTCTTCATATGGTTACCAACCACAGAATGTTGCATACAATGCTTATGGGGGTGCAACAGTAGCTCCTGCAGCTATGGCTGCTCAACAAGGTTATAACGCTACAACTGGTCAGTATTCTGGTGCTGGTCCTGCTACATTAGCAGGCGCTCAAGGGTATACAGCACAAACAGGTGCTGGCACATCTGCTGGCCCTGCTGCTTTGGCTTCTGCTTTAGGTTATACAGCCCAAACAGGAACGGGTGCTTCTGCTGGCGCATCTCAGAATGCTGCCGCCCAAGGTTATACAGCCAATCAATTTGGTGGTGCTCAAACAGGAGCAACTAACTTAGCTGCTGGTACTGGATACACAGCAAATCAATTTGGTGGCTCCCAGGCTGCTCCTGCTAATTTAGCTCAATCAACTGGATATGGAGCAACAACTTTTGGTGGAGCGCAAGCTGCTCCTGCTGCGTTATCTCAAGCAAGTGGTTATGGAGCAACAACTTTTGGTGGCGCCCAAGCTGAAGCAGCTAGATTAGCTCAAGCTACTGGTTATACAGCACAAGGATATGAAGGTCAGACTGCTGCTCCTATTGAACGTTTTACTGGTGTTGGTGCTGGTCCTTCGGCTACTGCTATTGGTCAAGGATATACAGCAGATCGTTTTGGTGGTGCTATTTCTGGTCCTGCTGCTGATGCTGCCGCCCAAGGTTATGCTGCTGAAAGATTTGCTGGAGTGACTGGCGGTCCTGCACAAGCTGCAACAAGCCAAGGTTTTAACGCTGCCCAATTTGCTGGGGTTGGTGCTGGCGATGCACAAGCCGCACAAGCAGCAGTATTAGGTCGTGGTGATATTCGTGATGTCACAGCCCAGCAAATTACGGCAGAACGTGTTGCTGCAGAGCGTATTGCCGCTCAACAAGCAATTGCCGCCCAAGCCGCACGAAGTGGTGCTAGGGATGTATTTTCTACAGGTGTATCAGGCGCACAAGTTGCTTCTGAAGCTTTAGGACAGATTGCCCCACAAGCTCGTGCAAATGTTCGTGATATTCAAGCTGGTTCATTTTTAAACCAGAATATTCAGCAGTATATGAATCCATATACACAAGCTGTAACTGAACAAAGTCTTAAAGATTTAGAGCGTTCACGTCAGTTGCAACAACAACAGACTGCTGCATCTGCCACTGCTGCTAAAGCGTTTGGTGGATCTCGCCAGGGTGTTGCTGAAGCTGAAACAAACCGCGCGTTTGGAGAGAATGCGGCTCGTTTAGTTGCTCAACAGAATGCTGCTGCATATCAAGCTGCACAGCAAGCATCTGAGGCTGATATTGCTCGTACTATGCAAGCGCAACAGCTTAACCAGGCTCAAGACGCTGCTACTACACAACAATCATTGCAACTTGCAGGTCAATTTGGATTGGCTAATCAGGATGCAAACTTACGTGCTGCCTTGGCTAACCAAGGTGTTGATACCCAATATGGGTTGACAAATGCCCAATTGCAACAACAAGCAACTTTGGCTAATCAAGATGCTAATTTACGGGCATCACTTGCTAACCAATCTACCGGACTGCAAGCCCAACAGTTAAACCAAGCGGCATCTTTACAGGCTGCACAAGCTAATCAAGATGCTTCATTGCGAGCAGCACTTGCTAATCAAGGGGTTGACTTAAATGTTGGTCAAACAAACACGCAAAATGTTCAACAACTTGCATTAGCTAACCAAGCTGCCGCTAATCAAATGGCACAATTTAACGCAGGAAACTTCCAGCAAGCTGGGTTATCCAATCAAGCTGCTCAGAACGCTGCTGCACAATTTGCTGCACAAGCAGGAAATCAAACATCATTAGCAAATGCTGCGGCTCAAAATCAAATGAGTCAGTTTAATCTGGGTAATTTGCAACAAGCAGGATTGTCTAGTCAAACTGCCGCTAACCAAGCATCTCAGTTTGGATCTGCCGCACAAAATGCTGCCGCACTGCAGAATGCCGCTGCTCAGAATCAGATGAGCCAGTTCAACGTTGGTAATCTACAACAAGCAGGATTAGCAGGATCTGCTGCGGCTAATGCGGCTGGACAGTTTGGCGCTCAAGCAGGAAACCAAGCATCTTTGGCAAATCAAGCAGCAGCTAATCAAATGGCTCAGTTTAATGCTGGCAACTTCCAGCAAGCTGGCATGGGGAATCAAGCTGCTGCTAATGCATTAGCGCAGTTTAATGCCCAACAACTTCAGCAAGCAGGATTGTCTACGCAAGGGGCGCAAAACCAAGCCTTTCAGTTTGGTGCTAATGCTCAGAATACTATTGCCGCACAAAATGCCGCTGCCCAAAACGCCTTGGCACAATTCAATGCAAGTAATCTTCAACAATCTGGTCTTTCAAACATAGCAGCACAAAACCAAGCATCTCAATTTGGGGCTGCTGCTAATAATCAAAATGCTGCTCAGAACGCTGCTGCTCAAAATGCATTAGCTCAGTTTAACGCAGGTAATCTTCAGCAGGCTGGGCTTGCAGGGGCTGCTGCCCAAACAGGAGCTTCTCAATTTGGAGCTGCGGCCTCAAATCAAACCGCTTTACAAAATGCTGCGGCTCAGAATGCTTTGGCTCAGTTTAATGCGGGTAATCTACAACAAGCAGGTTTGTCTAATGCGGCTGCTTTGAATCAAGCAGGTCAATATGGTGCAGGGGCTACAAACGCTGCTGCACTTGCCAACCAAGCCGCCCTTAATCAAGGCCAGCAATTTAATGCTGCTAATCTTCAGCAAGCAGGTCTTTCCAATGCTGCTTCATTAAACCAAGCTGGTCAATTTAATAGTGCCGCCCAAAACGCTGCCGCCTTACAAAACTCTGCTGCTGCTAACCAGATGGCTCAATACAACGCTGGTAATCAACAAGCGATGTCACTTGCTAATTTAGCCGCGCAAAATCAAGCAGGACAGTTTGGTAGTGCCGCTCTGAATGCTTCTGCTTTGCAAAATGCTGCCGCTCAAAACCAAATGGCTCAATATAATGCAGGTAATACCCAAGCATTTAACTTATCTAACCAAGCAGCACAGAATCAAGCAGCACAGTTTGGTAGTGCAGCATTTAATCAAGCGGGTTTAGCTAACGCTGCTGCACAAAATCAAATGGGTCAGTTTAATGCTGCTAATCAGCAAGCAATGACTTTGGCAAACATGGGCGCTCAAAACCAAGCTTCACAGTTTGGTGCATCTGCATTCAATCAGGCAGGCTTGAGTAATCAAGCGGCTCTTAATGCTGCTGCTGCCCAGCAAGCAGGGTTAACTCAGCAAGCTGGCTTGACTAACGCTCAAAGTTTTTTACAAGCTAATTTGGCTAACCAACAAGCTGGTTTAACTGGTAATCAACAGCGTCTTGCAGCATCAAATCAGCTTGCAGGCATTGCTGGTCAAGGTCAACAAATGGGACTTGCAGGGGCAAATGCTCTGGCTCAACAAGGTGGCTTCCAACAACAGTTCTCTCAACAACAACTGGATGCAATCAGAAACCTGCCATTGGAACAGCAGCAAATCATTAATCAAGCTTTGGGCATTAACCCTGCTGGTGGTTCTGGTATTCAGTCAACTTCTTCTTCAGGTCAAGGCTTGCTTGGCCTTTTTAGATAAGGAAATAATATGTTTGATTTTGGCTTATTGTCAGATGCTGCTCTAACTGGTCTCAGTGATAAAGAAAAGACTGATCTTCAAAAGCAAGCCACTCAACAGTTTTTGCTTGGTTCGCTACTAAGCAATGATCCTGCTATGGGTTATAAAGCTGCTATGGGTGTTCCAGAGCAATACACATCTACTCAGAAAAACATATCAGATGTTCAAGAGAAAAAACGCCAACGTGCTGAAGTTTCTAGTTTCTTAGAGCAATATGTTCCTAATCAAATGCAAGCAGGACAACGTGCATTAGGTGCAGAAGGTCGTGGCCCAACATTAAGTGCGGCTCAAAACCAGCAAACAATATTAAATGCACCTATTGATTACAACAGAGCTTTAACAGATTCTTTGCGTTTAATTGGTAATCCTGCACAACCTCAAATTCGTGAGACTTTGACGGCTATGCAACCTAAATACCAAGGCAATTTACGTGTTGATGCAAGCGGAAATGTTCTTAGTGGTTTGCCAACACAAGATAAAGGCATTACATCCCAGTACAACCCGTTAACTGGTGGATATTCTGCGGCTCCTGTACAGAACTATATGCAATCAGCAATTCAATCTACTCCTCCAGAAGTCAGGCCAGGCCAAATGCTTGGTTTTGATGCAAGTGGAATGATTGGCGCAAATGTTATCCCAGGCGCTCCACTAGCAACTCAACAATTAAATTATTCAGAACGATTAGGACAAGGACAAGCTGCATTACAAACAACTCCTACAACTGTTCCTAATTTACAAACTGGAAGGCCAACTTTTGCAACACAAGCTCAAGCGTTAGGTCAACCATCAGCTTTGTCTCCTGCTGAGATACAAGCTTATGAAGGATATAAGCCTATTAAAGATGCTGCTTTAAAAGGGTTTCAAACTGCTGTTAGTTCTGACCGAAGTTTAGAAAATCTGCAAAACATTATTAATCGTGGTGCATTTGAGCCAGGTAAGTTCGCGGCATTTAAATCTGAAGTTGCTCAAATTGCAACAGGTTTGGGGGTTGGTGGCGAAAGAGCTAAAGCGGTTTCTGTTGACTCTCCTTTATTCTTGCAATCTGTTGCTGATGTTGCCTCCTCAAACCTTCAAGATTTATCAGGGGCAACTTCAGATAAAGATATTTTATTTAGTGCGTCTCGTGGGCCACAAATAACAAACCAAAAAGAAGCTGTTCAATATTATGTTGATCTTACAAAGGTAGCAAATCAACGGAAAAAAGATTACTACAATTTTGTAACTGCAAATCCTATTCCTGACGTAGTTGAAAAATGGTCACAAAGCTCAAAAGGTAGTTCTTCTATTTTTGAAGATCCTAAGTTGCGTAAATATTTGCCTCAGTTTCAAGTTAAAGCTGGTCCTGAAAAAGGAAAAACAGCATATCAACTTCCAACTGGCGCATATCGGGTTTATGACTAATGGCTACCAGAGAACAAGTTTACGAATTTGCTAGGCAAGAAGCCGAAAGGCAGGGCGTTCCTTTTTCTTTGGTGCAAAAGATTGTAGAAACAGAATCTGGCGGTGATTTCAACGCTATAGGGCCAAAGACAAAAACTGGTGATCGAGCTTATGGGCCTATGCAGTTGATGAGTGAAACTGCTACTGGTTTAGGCGTAAATCGCATGGATTGGAAAGATAACATCCGTGGTGGTGTTAAATATCTAAACCAATTGACGCAGCGATTTCAAGATCCTAGTTTGGTAGCGGCAGCTTATAACGCTGGTCCAGCAAATGTTGACAAATATGGTGGTGTTCCACCATTTAAAGAAACACAGAATTACGTACAGAAAGTTGTGGGTACAAACATGGCTAATTATCGAGATATTGACCCATCTTTACTTGGTCTACCAGCTCAAATACCAAGTCAACAGACTCAAGTACAACCTACACAACAAGGTGCAGGTTTTCGTGATATTGACCCATCAATGTTGGGTGAGCCAATAGTCCAACAAACTCCTAAAAAGCCAAACCAAGATTCTGTTGCTCGTCAGGTAGGATTGACTGCTCGTTATGGTATGGAAGGATTGGGACAGGTTGCTGATATTGTTGGATCACCATTAAATATGTTGATTAACAGGGCTACTGGTAGCCAATTGCAACCACCTAGCCAGGCAATGTCAAACTTTGCAACTATGCTTGGTTTGCCACAACCACAAACTGGCTTTGAGCAAGGCATTGGTAATGTTACTCGTGCAGTAGCAGGTATCCCTGCAATGGGTGGTGTTGGAGGCTTACTTCAACAATCAGGTAGAGCGACTACTCAAGCAGTTGGACGTGGTTTAGCGGCTCAACCAGTTGCTCAAGCAGCAAGTGCAACAGCAGGCACTGGTGCTGCTGAAACTGCCCGTAGTCAATTCGATATTCAAAACCCGTTAGCACTGTTAGGCATTAACTTAGCTGCAGGTCTTCCTGCTGGTGCTGTTGCAGCTCGAGCAGGTAATGTCAGAACAGGGACTAATTACGCTAATCCGCAAACAGGGCAGTTAGTTGAATCTGCTGCACAACGTGGAGTAAATATTGATGTTGGTGATGTTGGTGGCCCAGGTGCTGGAACACTAAACAAAGCCCGTCAATTTGGCTATCAAGTTCAAGATGCAAATCAAGCAAAATCTGCTCAAGTTCGTGATTTGATTGAAAAAGTTACAGAGCAAGTCAAACCAGCATCTGTAACTAAACTTGGTGGTGAAAAAGCAGTAATTGCAAATGATTTGCGCCAGCAATATCGTAATGCTAAAGATGCTGTATCTCCAATATTTGACCGTGCTGAAAAACTAGCTGGCAATACAAAAATACCATTAAATAACACAAACACTGCAACAATTAATGTATTGGATCAATTCCCTACTACTTCAGATACGGCAGTTATCAGTAAAACTGTTGAACGTATTGATAAGCTTCTTCAATCTGGTGGTGGATCGTATAAAGAGCTTCGTGATGTACAAAAAACAGTAGGCGCTGAATTAAGCAGGGTTGGTAAAGGTGTTCCTACTGGCTCATATAGTGAGCCTCAACAAAATGCTTTATCTCAGTTATATAAAGGGTTGGCTGATGATGTTGATGCTTGGGCTGCACCAAGAACATTAAATGGCAAGCCTGTATATACACCTGCTGGCGCTGAACACGCTAGGGCTATGGAGCAGTTTAGACAGACTGTTGTTCCATTTCGTCAAGACACAGACATTTATAAGATTGTCTCTAGCAAAACGCCATCAAATGACATTGACAAAATTGCACAAAGCTTCAGCTTAACTGGCAACCCAGCGACTGCAGAATTGGCTGTTAATTTAATGTCACCCAATGGCAAGCAAGCTGCTCAATATTCTATTTTGAATGATGCTAGAAGCACTGCTATTAACGCTGATGCAGCAGCTATGCTGTCTTCACCAGCATTTACAAGAACATTAAACTTAGGTAGGGCTGAATTGCCATCTGCTCAACGAATAATTATGGGTCAAAACCCAGAAGTTATGAGTGAAGTCAATATGTTGCGTGATATTGTTGATGCAACCCGTGGTGCTGTTACCCCTAAAGTCGCACCTGCGACAGGCGTACAAGCCCTTCCTTTTATGACGGCGGCTGCTGGTTATGGGGCTGGCTCTACAATTGCCAATAAATTTGGACTTGATCCCGTTTATGGCGGCATGGCAGGAGCAGCAATTACCCCTGGATTTGCAAACCTGTTAGGTAATACTATGTCTAGCAGGGCTGGCACTCGTTACCTGCTTGGTGAGGGACTTCAAGGCGCTGGTGGCATGGCTGCACCAATGGGTCAAGCAATGAATGTGGCCACTACAAACCCAGAAAACTTCATTCCTAAATATCAAGGTCTTTTTGACATGTTTAACAATAGGTAGATTAGTATGGACTTTTCTGATATTCTTTCTGGCGGTATTTTAGGGTCGTTGCTTGGCGGCGTATTTCGTTTAGCCCCCGAGGTGCTCAAGTTCTTTGATAAGAAGAACGAGCGGGAACACGAGCTTGCCATGTTTAAACACCAGTGCGAACTGGAAACTTTGCGTGGCCAGCAGAAACTGGCCGAGATTGGCGCAGTTCGTGAAGCAGCAGTTGATGTTGGGGTCATGGACGCCTTCCAATCAGCCATAGAACAGCAAGCAACGATGGTTAAAGCTGCAGGTGGATGGGTGGCTAGTTTGTCGGCTTCTGTCCGTCCAGTGGTTACATACTGGGTGCTGTTTGTCTGGTCGTTTATACATGTATGGTTTGCATGGAATGCATGGCTTGCTGGCGCTCCACCAGTTGAAGTGTTTAAGACCATGATGACAGCAGACTTTTCTGCTTTGTTGGGAGGAACAATTAATTATTGGTTCCTTGACCGCACTTTGACTAAGCGTGGGTTATGAACTTAGAGATAGCCGCCACTCTATGCAGGCAGTTTGAGGGCTACCGTGCCAAGCCATATTTGTGCCCTGCGGGTATTCCCACGATTGGCTATGGGTCTACCTACTACGCCGACAAGCGTAAGGTAACTCTGCAAGACCCACCAATGAATCAGGAAGACGCTAATGCGCTTTTAATGATTGAGTTGGAGCATACATATTTACCTGGTGTATTGCGTAACTGCCCTACCCTGATTACAGATGTTCGCAAATGTAACGCCATCGTGGATTTCTGCTACAACCTTGGTATTGGGCGGCTTCAGACAAGCACGTTAAAGCGCAAGATAAACGCTCAAGATTGGGAAGGCGCTCAAGAGCAACTGATGCTGTGGACTAAAGGCGGTGGCAAAGTGCTACCAGGTCTTGTTAAAAGACGATCAGCAGAAAAACTCTTAATGTCATAAAAAATACACATTGACACCGTTTAATACGTTTTATGATTAAACGGGTAGACATTCGCAATTCTCTTATACAGGACAAATTGTCGGCACTTCAAAAGATTTGCCTACCTTTTGATAATCCATATGACACAAATTTTGGATCTTGGTGGATTGCTGTTAACAATAATAGGGATATTGGCTTTGCGGGGCTTGTTCGCACTGTCTCTTGGACCGATTGCGGTTATCTGTGTCGTGCAGGTGTTATTCCTTCTGCTCGTGGACAAGGTTTACAAAAAAAGTTTATTTACGTCCGAATTAGACAAGCAAAAGCTCTTGGGTGGAAATGGCTTGTAACAGATACTCGCCATAATCCTGCATCTGCAAACAGTTTGATAGCCACAGGTTTCAAAATGTTTGAACCAACTAAACCTTGGGGTTGTAAAGATACCCTTTATTGGCGAAAGAGACTGTAATGGGTTTACCAATTTACACCGATCAACAAATTATTTACGCAATTGAAAATTCTAAAACAATGCGTGAAGCAAGTATTGCACTAGGAATTGACCTGTCTGGGCTAAATAAACGCCGTAGACGAATTGAAAACAAATTAAAGATTGAGATCAAAGCTCCTCAAGCTACTAATCAATATGATCATCTACAAACTGCACACACCCATCCAACTAAAAAAGATTTAGGGATGCTGAATGCAACAGTGATTGTGTTTAGTGATGCTCATTTCTGGCCAGGAATTTACTCTACAGCTTTTAAAGGTCTTTTGTGGGCGATTAGAGAACTTAAACCGAATGCGGTGATTGCTAATGGGGATATTTTTGATGGGGCAGGCATCTCACGCCACCCTCGCATAGGATGGGCTAAAGCACCATCAGTGATGGATGAGTTAAAAGCTTGTACTATTTCTATGGGATACATTGAAGAAACGGCTAAAGAGAGCCGTCACAACGTCAAATTAATCTGGCCTTTAGGTAACCATGATGCAAGGTTTGAGACATTCCTAGCAGCCAATGCACCACAGTATGAACACGTAAAAGGGTTTAGCCTGCAGGATCATTTTCCCGCTTGGGAACCATGCTGGGCGGTTTGGATCAATGAGGGAACGGTGATTAAGCACCGATTTAAAGGCGGCATCCATGCTACCCACAACAACGCTATGTGGTCGGGTAAAAACATTGTTACAGGGCATCTACACAGCTTAAAAGTAACGCCTTTTTCGGATTACAACGGCGTTAGATACGGGATTGATACGGGAACTTTGGCAGAACCCTACGGTCCACAATTTGAAGACTATACCGAACACGGTCCACTCAACTGGCGCTCTGGCTTTGCGGTTCTTACATTTGTTGATGGTCATTTGATATTGCCTGAACTTGTAACTACACACGGACCCGATTCCATTGAATTCCGAGGCCGTGTGATTAAAGTTACTCAGTAACAATTTCCACTTCATCTTCTTCAATTTCTTCTTCTTCAATTTCTTCTTCTTCAACTACAACTTCATCCCAGTTGCCGATCCAACCAGCTTCTTCTTGGAATTCAACAAATTCCTTCAAAGCTTCAATTATGTCAAAGTCGTTAGTTTCAACAGTCATCTTGCCATCACCTAACCAACCAAGGTTCATTTCAAATTTAAACATCTTAAACTCCTAAACAGCAGGATTGCTGCAACATTATCGTAACTGGTCAAAATGACAATTAAAAGACTTATTCTTTTACAAATACACCATTCGGCATTAGTGTGCCTTTTCGATTCTTAATCTGGTCATATGCTACTTGCATACAGTGAACCAAGTTAATATCTTGTAAAGCACAAAAGTTGATTAGACAAACCATTACGTCACCTACAGAGTCAATCATGACTTCACGGTCATTTTTGATTGTTGCATCACACAACTCACCAATTTCACTCACTGCTTTGAGTAATTGCGTTTCTGCTGTGCTGTTGGGGATAATTTTTCGCGCTTCAGACCAGCGGATAATCTGAAGTTCTACGTCAGCATAGCTCATTCTTTTTCCTTCAAACGCCATTCACGTTCATTACGATTGCATTTTGATTTAACAGTATTGCCAGTTAACTCTATAAAACCAAGTTGCATCATTTCATTGAGTCGCCTTGCTACTTGATTGCCATCCAGATTGGTTCTGGAGGCTATCCCATCTTTTCCTAAAGCGCCATGTTTTGCAAGGCACTCCAAGATAATTTCAATATGCTCACCAGCAAAATCAACCTTGTCGGCTGCTTCGTAACTTGTGATAGGGTCTGTATTTCTTGTTCTGGGAAACATATGTTGAAGTATTTGATTGAAGTTCATGTTTCTCTTTCAATTAATGTTAGAAATCGAGATCGTCAAACGGCTCTGGCTTTGCTTTCTTAGTTGGAGCAGATGATTGGCGCTCTTGTTTAGGACGTACTGACAAGCTGATGAAGCCTGACCCTGCCTTGCTGACCTTCTTCCAGCCAGATATCCAGTACTCTACGCCATCAATATTGATTGTGCCGCTCATGTCGGGATGCTTTTCCTCTTCCTTTTTGTCATTTTTGAAGAGAGATCCACGATTTGTATTGTCAAATTCAGCCATTTTTTACTTTCTTTAAAGCACTACGTGTTGGTGCATCCAATTGATTTGAAAGATAGACCTTTTGATCGGCCTCTAATTGTTGTTC
>Ga0209597_1000242_pt1 | contig 36351 bp, 26 predicted proteins | sample M_140625_MF_Meta_FD_187316 | JGI IMG/M metagenome (GOLD analysis project Ga0209597, IMG submission 187316) | Freshwater microbial communities from Lake Montjoie, Canada to study carbon cycling - M_140625_MF_MetaG (SPAdes) (version 2) | ecosystem: Environmental > Aquatic > Freshwater > Lake... | reverse complement strand
TAAATCAGGATGACCGGGCAGATCATCCATTAGCAAACTGATTGATCCCATCAGAGCGCCAGAACGATGGTGGATGACCCAAGTAGACGGTAAATCGGTGCTACCTTTTTCCATTTGGAAATCACCCAGAGCAGTGTCTTGATTCCAGTTGGCATAAAGGTGCCCCCACTCCCGGGCATGAGCTGCTGCCAGAAACGGAGCGAATGAAGGGGCATCGCATAGAGGGGACACCGAAAAGCCATCGGTTGTTTTTTGCGGAATGATCATGTTTTGCAAACAGTATGAAACGTAGCAAGGGAAACCAACACAATCCGCTAAAAGGGTGGGTTGATGGGGGTGAAAATAAAAGCGTGTTGGTTTTGTGAAACTGTTTCAAGGTAGGCGGATGAAAATACGATCTCTTTGTTTTATATTGGTGGCATCGATCGGTTTGGGGGTGGGGCAAAGCAGCGGCCAAGGGGCGGTGCGGGCCTTGGCGGTGGTGACTCCGCCTTTCGTGGTGGAGCAGGGGGAGCATCTCACGGGATTTAGCATCGATCTATGGAATGAGATTGCTGCTCGGCTAAAGTTGGAGACGGAATATCAGGTTTTACCTGGGGTTCAGGGCTACTACCCCGCGATGAAATCCAAAAGTGCGGACATGGTGGTTTCTGGAGTCTTTTACACGAAGGAGCGAGATATTGAGTTCGACTTCGCCTATCCGATTCTGGAGTCGGGCCTGCAAGTGATGGTCTTGGACAGTGGGGGTGGGTTACCGCTAAATCCGTTTCGGAATGTGGCGGACCTTTTATTCTCCAAGGCGGCGATGGTTTGGTTGATGGTCGCGCTCGTGATCGCGCTGGTGCCCGCGCATCTGATTTGGATGTTCGATCGTGGAAATGCGGATGGAGCGAGTCCCAAGAAAAACTATTTTCCTGGAATATTTGATTCTTTCACGTGGTCGGTCACCGCACTGGTGAATCAGGTGATGTGCTTGCCCCAGCATTGGCTGGCGCGAGTGATCGGGGTGCTCTGGCTATTTGCGGGAGTGGTTTTTGTGGCTCTTTATACGGCGGAGCTGACGGCGACGTTGACGGTGCAACATTTGCGCAGTGCCATCCAAGGGCCAGGGGATCTGCCTGGGCGAAAGGTGGGAACGATTGCGCTAAGCACGGCGGAAACTTATCTGAAGGGAATTCAGGCAGAGGTGGTTTCCTATGACAATACAAAGGCGATGCTTCAGGCGCTGATGGATAAGAAAGTAGACGCCTTGTTGTTTTCATCAGCCACGTTGCGTTATCTCTCGTTACATGAGGGGAAGGGGAGAGTGATGATGGTGGGTCCTGAGTTTAATCGTCAGAATATCGGTTATGTTTTTCAGTTAGGGGATCCACTGCGTAAAAAAGTGGGAAATACCCTGTTGGCCTTGAGGGAGGACGGCACGTACGATCGGATTTACGAGAAGTGGTTCGGCAAAGATGAGTAAGAAGGTCCCCCGGTTGCGGTTCGCACCCCGCGGTTGCGGCCCCGACGCCGGCCCCGACGCTGGTCGGGGCAGGTCGGGGCAGGTCGGGGTAGAGCCGCTAAGGACGGCATCTCCGAGGCCGCCTAGCTGGGCGATTTAGTCTTGAGCGATTGAGTGATTCGATCGGCTGATCGAGCCTACTACGTTCCGCACTCGCGTTACTTCGAAGGCCAAGGGACGGTCAGCCCTACCGACCGTTGTAGTTTGTGGTAGGGCCGATGGCCTCGGCTGGCCGATTCGAACCTTAATCCTTCAACTTGTCAGTAATCTGCTCGAGGGACTGATGAAGCTAGGGAGGTTTATGGTTTGAGCTTTTAGTTTGGTTGGAACAAGATGGCAGGAGATGATTACGGATTCGAGTGAGAGGGAGACCAAGGTAACCAAGAAGAAAGAAAAAGCTTCGATTGGTGGTGTGGGCGGATTTCTTCGGAATTACAAGGGGCTAGCGGCAAAAAGTATTGTCGTTGCGGTGTTGGTGCATCTGCTTTTGATTGTCGGTTTCGGCGGGTACACGATTTTCAAGGGATCGGCTCCTCGGATGCCCTTTACCAGCGAAAACGGGGTGCCAGCCGAGGAGATGGGGTCAGAAGCTCCTCCGACGGAGGTCCCTGAAAAACTTGAGGAACCGCAACTCGATTCTGCCGAGATGCCTTCCGATCAGCCTGCTTTGGAGGCGGACACGGTAATTGCGGTTAGCGGGATGGTCAGTCCTCCGATGTCTTTCACGGCAGCACCTCCACCGATGCCTACCGCGCCCGCGAGTGGTGCGGAAAAGCTAATGGCAAAGCCCGGAACGCGAGGAGGAGGGAAGCCCTCGACGGTCAATTTTTTCGGGGCCAAAGGGGAGGGGACAAATGTGTATTTTGTGGTGGATGTCTCGGACAGTATGGTGGAAACCGACAAAGGGGGAATCGACGGATATAAGAATCTGAAAGAAAAATTAGCCCAGATGATTGCTAGCTTGGCTCCTGAGACCCATTTTAACGTGGTGTTTTACGGAGATACCGTAGATCTATTTAGTCCAGAATCGGTGCCGGCCACGCCTGAGAACCAAAAGGCGGCCCGTGATTTTCTACCCAAGTACATGGCGAGTACTACCCAAAGGGGGAATATTTTAAGAAACTTTAAACCCAAGATTGCCACACTGCCAAGCAACGGAGGGACAAGTCGGATGGATCTGGGCCTGGTAGCGGCCTTTGAGGGGAGGGCGGATACGATCTTTGTCCTGACGGATGGAAAGCCTGTGATTCACAGAGGAATGACGGAGGAGGAGCGAAAAGCGGACCAGAAAAAGCGGGCGGGATCAGAAATTTCGGAGGCGGACCGTCAGAAATACGCCAATGAGGTTGCCGATTGGCGTAAGGAGTATGAGAAATATGTAACGGAGATAAAGGCCTACCAGGAGAAATACAAAGACAAGCTGGCGGAGAAAGCAAAAAAAGAGGCGGAGAACCGAGCAAAGGGAAAGGGCAAGGTTGTGGAGGGACAAGGATTTATTGTAGAGGCAGTAAAAATTCCTGGTTTGCTGCCGGCTCCGACGGCCCCCGTGCAGCCTGCACCACCCCAAGCGAAAAAAGGTGGCCAGGTAGTTGCTTCGAGCGTTTCGGGAGACTGGACCGATGATCAGATCTTCGAATATTTGAAGAGCACTTTGAAAGAGACTTACCGTAAAGATGACTATCCACTGCCTTCGATTCACGCGGTAGCGTTCATGTCGAAACCGGCCGAGGAGAAATTTCTCCAGAGTCTGGTCACACGAAATAACGGAAAATTTATTCGTATTTCGGCTCCGCTAAAATAGCGCAGGCGACGCGCATGGGCAGTGGGTTAGGCGGAGAAAAGTTGCAGGCGACCTTTGCGGACTTGGCCTGAGCAAGGGGGGATTAAAAGTGTTAGAGGGGGGATGGCTCGACCTAGTTGGGGTGGGGTGGGTAGGGTAGGTGATTATTGGTCCCATAGCTCAATAGGATAGAGCAGCGGTTTCCTAAGTGTCTCTATATTAAGCATTTAAGTTGATTAAGATTGACTCATAACGACTTAAATATTTTACTTTCCTACCTCTCCTACCCGAAATAACCCAATCTTTGCTTTGCAGTATACGAATAAGTATACGAGTTGATCCAATACGCAAAGTTCTACTACCTGAAGATTTTTTAACAAACAATCAGAGGCGAAGGGCCACCCAAGTGGCCCTCTGATTAACTTTTAAAATTATCGGAAAGCCTCAGATGAGGTGGCGTGGAAGATCTTGCAAAACCTCGCAACCGAGTTGTTCCATAACCTGCTGGAGCTGTTTTTGGAAGATTTCGACCACCTGATCGCCTCCCTTCGAGCCCATCGCACAAACCCCATACATCGGTGCGCGACCCAGAAAGGTGAATTCAGCCCCACTGGCCATGGCGACGGCAATGTCGGAGCCGGAGCGGATCCCACCGTCCATCATGAGTTTGGTGCGGCCTTTGAACTGTTTTGCGAGCGCGGCGGTGGATTTAACGGTCGACTGGCCTTGGTCGAGCTGGCGGCCGCCATGGTTAGAGACGATGAGTCCATCTGCGCCGAGGGAAAGGGCGAGTTCAGCATCCTCGGGGTTGACGATCCCTTTGATCACTAGATTGCCTTTCCACTGATCGCGGATGGCGCGGATACGGGAGGCAGTCAGACGACCGCTGAAGGTTTTGTTCATGAACAGGCCGAGGTGTTTCATGGAGAGTCCGGGCGGAATATAGGGCTTGAGCGTGGCAAATTGGGGGATGCCTGCGAAAAGTTGGGAAAATGACCACGTCGGTCGGGTGCACATTTGGAAAACGTTTCGGAGGCTCATCTTTGGTGGGACGGAGAGGCCGTTGCGGATTTCTTTAGGGCGGTAGCCGAAGGTGGGGGTATCGGCGAGAAGGACGAGGGTCTTACAGCCAGCCTCAGCGCAACGACGCAGGAGTTTGTCGCGGAGCGAGTCTTCGGCGGGATGGTAGAGTTGAAACCAGAAGTCTCCCTCTGTGATTTCGGCGACTTTTTCAATGCTGGCGGTAGTGACTGTGCTGAGGACGAAGGGAATATTGTGGGTGCGTGCGGTTCGAGCGAGGATCTCACAGGACTTTGGCCACATCAGGCTCTGGAGGCCGACGGGGGCGATGCCAAAAGGAGAGGAGTATTCGCGGCCGAAGAGGGTGGTTTTCTGGGAAGCTCCCTTGTAGTCGCGCAAGTAGGCAGGGCGGAGTTCAACGGCGCGGATGTCGCTGGTGTTTTTGTGTAGATTGACTTCGGCCATACAACCTCCTGCGAGGTAGTCGTAGGCGAAGCCGGGCATGCGTTGGCGGGCGCGTTCAGCCAGAAGTTCGATGGAAGGGTAGGAAGGGTTCATAAATCGGTCATCTTAAATATTGGTTTTGCAAAAAGGGCAGGACGTTTCGGTCTTGGCGATCCATGTGGATCCGCCGGGCTTCCTTGTTCCCAACATATTTGTAGGGTGAGGGAAAAGCGTGGCGCGAAGAGAAAAATCCTCATTCCCAGCCAACCTCCGCACGAGGGTGGGTTTCGAGGCTTGTGAGAGAAATCCAAGACATAGACCTAGGATAAAAATTATATGATTGAAAGCAATCATATATTTTGGCAATGTCTTTGCATGAGAGTGTCGCGAAATGTGGTGGAAGCTAGGCGGGAGGTGTTGGCTGGGTGGCTGCAAAATGGGCGTTATCTTCCGCTAGGAGACATCTGCCGAAAACTTTCCGTCAGCGAGGCAACTGCCCGGCGGGATTTAACAGAATTGGAGGAGGCGGGCCGGATTCGGCGGACGCCTGGGGGGGCTTTGACAGACGATTCCGCCCGTTTTCCGACATTTTCCGAGCGACTCGAAGAGGAAACGGTCGAAAAACAGGATCTAGCTCGGCAAGTGCTACCTCATCTGCTCTCCGGCTTTACCATTTACGTCGATGGTGGGACGTCACCCTTTTTTTTGGCGCGAATCCTTCCTGAGGCCAGCATTGCCAAGCTCCAAGTGGTGACCAACAGTCTTCCGGTGGTGGAATACTTGTCGGGGACTGGCGTAAGCCTTCATGTTCCGGGAGGGGATTTGGTTCCTCGGCAATCCCTTTTGGTCGGGGAAAGAGCGGAATATGCTCTGCGAAGATGGCGGTTTGATGCGGCGATCTTCGGTGCTGAGGCTGTTAATCGTCGGGGAATTTGGAACAGTACTCCCGCTGTGGTTTCCCTGCAAAAAGCAGCGATGGAAAGGGCCAAAATTTCTTTCTTTTTAGTAACCTCCTCGAAATTGGGCAAGGAGACAAAAACTTTTCTTTGCGGATGGAGCCAGCCCATTCGTCTGATTACGGACAAATCTCCCCAGTTCGTGGCTAAGCATGGAATCCCAGTTGAAACATTGGAGGCCCTTTGAAAACTATTTCCCACCACGCGGCCATTGACTTGGGTGCAGAAAGTGGCCGGGTGATCTTGGGCACGCTTGCCGATGGCAAAATAACCATCGAGGAAATTCATCGTTTCCCGAATCGCACAAGGGAAAAAGATGGCGGATTGCGGTGGGATCTACGGCATCTGGAGCGGGAAATTTTGGTGGGATTAAAAAAGATGGGGAACAGGGAAATCCCCTTGGATTCGGTCAGCTGTGATACGTGGGGTGTGGACATTGTCTATCTGCCGAAAGATGAATCTGCTGCGCAGGATCCTTTTTGCTATCGGGACGGGCGGAACGAAAAGATCTTTCCCCAAGTGGTGAAGAAGATTGGTAAGGAGAAAATCTTTTCCCAGACGGGATTGCAGTTCATGCCATTCAATACCCTCTATCAGTTGGCGGCGGATGTGGAGAGCGGAAGGGCCGAGGTGGGGCAGAGCTCGGTCTTTCTGCCTGTAGCGGACTATCTGAACTATTTCTTGGGGGGTCGTCCCGCCAGTGAGGTCTCCTTGGCGAGCACGACACAGTTTTACGATCCCAAGAATCGGAAGTGGGCGGAGGAGCTGGTCAAAGAGGTGGGGATTTCTGCTTCGCTACTTCCTCAGATCGTCCCTTCGGGAACGGTTTTGGGAAAGATTTCGAAAAAGACAGCTCAAGCCACAGGACTTCCCGATTCGTGCCAAGTGGTGGCTTCCTGTTCCCATGACACGGGGGCTTCGGTGGCGGCGGTTCCAGCTGAAGGGAAAGGGTGGGCCTATCTAAGTTCTGGAACGTGGTCCTTGCTGGGGGTGGAGAGTGACAAACCTTGGATGACTCCGGCGTGTGCTGAGGAGGGGCTGACCCACGAAGTTGGCTTAGGCCACACCATACGGCTTTTGAAAAACATCGCAGGGCTATGGCTGGTGCAAGAGTGCCGAAGGGATTTTGCCACACAGGGAAGAGAAATGGATTACGACAAGATTACGAAGTTGGCGTCCGAGGCGAAGCCGCTAGTCACCTTGCTGGATCCTTTTCTTTCCTCGTGGAATCCGCCTGGGGAAATGGGGAGACGCATCACCGAGTATGCCAAAGAGACGGGACAGTCGATTCCAGGAACCGAAGGTGCATTCATACGATGCTGTTTGGAGAGTCTGGCTTTGGCCTATCGCGAGTGTTTGGAATCGATCGAGAAAGTTACGGGAGAGAAAATTAAGACCCTGCACATCGTTGGGGGGGGGAGTCAGAACAAGCTTTTGAATCAGATGGCGGCGGATGCGACGGGACGAGTGGTGGTGGCAGGACCGATCGAGGGAACCGCCATCGGCAATCTTTTGATTCAGGCTTACGGGCTGGGGCAGATCGAGAGCCATTCAGAAATTCGTCAGGTGGTGAGAGACTCGTTCCCAATTGAAACCTTTCAACCTCAACCTCATCCCTTGTGGGAGGATGCGTGGAAACGTTTCCAGAAACTGCGCGTCCTAAAAGGAAAAAACGAATCATGAAAAACCATCCAAAAAACCGTTGGCAAGATTCCTTAGCGAAAACCCTCGATCCGGTCGCACGGCTGGTTTACCGCTCGAATTTGATCGGGGAAGATCCGACCCTAACGAACACAGGTGGGGGGAATACCTCGTCCAAGATCATGGAGAAGGATCCGTTGACGGGGAGCGAGACGGAGGTTTTGTGGGTGAAGGGATCGGGCGGGGATCTGCGGACAGCGAAGCGGGACGGTTTTTCTTCCCTCTACATGGAGAGGCTAAAGGGGCTACAGAAAAACTATCTAGGATCGAAGGCGAAGGGACCAAAGTCGCAGATCGAGGACGATATGGTGGGGGCTTATGCCCACTGCACCTTTAATCTGAATCCGCGGCCGTCCTCCATCGACACTCCGTTGCACGGGTTTGTTCCAGCACGGCATGTCGATCACACCCATCCGAATGCGGCAATCTCCCTCGCGGCTTGTGGCAAGGGCAAAGAACTGACCAAGGAGATTTATGGGGACGAGGTGATTTGGACCGACTGGCAGAGGCCAGGTTTTGATCTGGGCCTGATCTTGGAGAAAGTGTGTAAAGATCATCCGAAGGCAAAGGGCGCGATCATGGGTCAACATGGCCTGATCAACTGGCACGAGGACGACAAGAAGTGCTACGAGCTGACGCTGGAGTTGGTTGGGAGAGCGGCGGAGGCGATTGAAAAGAAGGATCGAGGAGACAAGACATTTGGCGGGGAAAAATATAAATCACCAATTGAGAAGGAGAGGAAAGCGCTTTGGCTTTCGATTTTGCCTTGGTTGAGGGGGAAGGTGTCAGCTCAGCAGCGGATGATTGGAACGGTGCAGGAGGATGTGACGATCCTCCGGTTTGTGAATAGCAAGGATGCCCCACGCTTGGCCGAGATGGGCACATCCTGCCCAGATCATTTTCTGCGGACGAAGATTAAGCCGCTCTATGTTCCGTGGGATCCAGCGACGGGTGATGTGGCGAAATTGCGAAGCCTTCTGGAGGAGGGACTGGAAGCTTACCGGGCGGACTACAAAAAGTATTACGAGAAGTGTAAGCGGAAAGATTCACCTGCAATGCGGGATCCGAATCCAACCGTCGTTCTGATCCCCGGGCTAGGGATGGTGGCATGGGGCAAGTCAAAGAGTGAGTCGAGGGTGACGGCGGAGTTTTACAACTGTGCGGTCGAGGTGATGCGTGGGGCGGAGGCCCTTGGCGGGTATATCAATCTTCCTCAGCAGGAAGCGTTTGATATCGAATACTGGCAGTTGGAGGAGGCGAAACTTAAGCGAATGCCAGCGGAGCAGGAGTTGGCGAGGCAAGTGATCGCCGTGGTCGGGGCAGGGAGCGGAATTGGCAAGGAGACGGCGCATCGTCTGGCTAAGGAGGGAGCTTCGATTGTCTGTGTGGATCTGAATGAAAAGTCGGCTCAAGAAACTTCCGCCGAGCTAGTAAAAAAGCTGGGGGATGGGATTGGAGTGGCTGGCACGGGGATTTCCGGTTGCGGTCCGGCGATCGGTCTAGGGGCCAACATCGTCGATCGGAAAAGCGTGGCCGATATGTTGGGGGAAGCGGTCTACGCCTACGGAGGAATCGACGGAGTTGTGGTGACGGCGGGCATTTTTGTTCCGCCTGACCTCGAGGGAAGAATTCCCGATGAAAAATGGGCGCAGACCTTTGCGATCAACGTAACCGGTTCCTATGTGGTAGCGGATGAGGCGAACAAAATCTTTAAGGCCCAAGGTTTGCCGGCGAGCTTAGTTCTGACAACGAGCGTCAACGCGGTGGTAGCGAAGAAGGGGAGTTTGGCTTACGACACGAGTAAGGCGGCGGCGAATCATCTGGTGCGGGAGTTGGCGATTGAGCTGTCGCCGTTGGTTCGGGTGAACGCGGTGGCTCCGGCAACGGTGGTTCAGGGAAGCGCGATGTTTCCGAGGGATCGGGTGATGGCCTCGCTGGCTAAATATAAAATCCCGTTTATGGAAAAAGAAGGAGATGAGGAACTGCGGACGCGACTAGCAGAGTTTTATGCCAAGCGAACACTGACTCAGTCACCCATCACCCCTGCGGATCAGGCGGAAGCGGCTTTCCTGCTGGTCAGTGCCAAGAGATTTCCACGGACGACGGGTCAGGTGATCCATGTGGATGGAGGCCTCGCTGATGGATTTCTTAGATAATCTCTTTATTCGAGGTGGAAGACTTCGCGGAGAGGGGCGGATTCCGGAGAGTGGTCGGGGTTGGAAGGCATGATGTCGCCCATATGCTGCCACCACTTTTGGCATTCGGGGGTTTGGGCGATGGATTGCCACTGCGCTTCGTTCTCGATCTCCGCATAGGCAAAGAGCTGGCGGGTCTCGGCATGGAGAAAGATGGAGTAGTTGTGGACCCCGTGTTTTTTTAGAACGGCCTTTAACTCTGGCCAGATCGGATGGTGGCGTTGTTCGTACTCTTTTTCCTGGCCGGGGTTCACCGACATCACAAACGCTTTACGGATCATTTTCATTGCAGTTTTGCTTTTGATATTACGAAGCCTTGGTGCGGAGAATAGATATATCCTCACCCACGCGGTTGCCGTTCAGCGAGAAAATTGCAACCCAGGAAGTGTGGTGGTTTGGCGGAAATTACCAGGTTTCAAGGCCCGGGGATTACGTCCGGGCAATCGCAAAGCGGCGCGGACTCCTTCGGGAACTTGCAAATCAACGCTGAGCCGACGGCCGCGAAGACGCCACTGGCAGGAGGCCAAGCCATATGGGGTGTCTAAGGAAGTGGTCGCCTCCTTCAGGCCTCCTCCGGGTTCGGGGGCGAAGAGGATCTTTTTAAAGCCCGGAGCCATCGGGCGAATCCCGCCGATCACGGAGTACATCCACTCGCCCACGGCGCCGTAGGCATAGTGGTTAAACGAGTTCATGCCGACATCACCAAAGCCGTGCTCTTTGGTGTAGCTGTTCCAACGCTCCCACATCGTGGTCGCGCCGTTTTTCACGGTGTAAAGCCAAGAAGGATAGTCCTCTTGGAGAAGAAGACGGTACGCGAGATCGGTCCGACCAAAGCGTGTCAGGACGGGGCAGAGCAGAGGAGTTCCCAGAAAACCGGTGGTGAGGTGATCGTTACGGGCTGAAATCAAGTCGACCAGATGTCGGAAAGCTGCGGGGCGCAGCTTGGTCGGAAGCAGGTCGAACCCGAGAGCAAGAAGATAGGCAGTCTGACAGTGGCCCACGATCCGCCCGTCCGGAGTCACGTATGCTTTTTGAAACCTTTCGACGATTTGCGCGTGCAGTTTCCGGAAGCGAACCCGGTCCTTTGTGCAACTCAGCACACCGGCGATCCGAGCCATCAGGTCTGCGCTGTGGGCAAAGTAGGCGGTACCCACCAGATCGCAGGGAACCGGGGCGTTTTGTGGAGTGACTGCGTCGATGGCCAACCAGTCGCCGTATGAGGTGCGGGGCCGAATCAAATTTTTTGAGGTCTTCCGCTGGTATTCGATCCACCGGACCATCGCTGGATAATTTTCCTTCAAGATCTGTCGGTCGCCGTAGTGCCAGAAGATTTTCCATGGGCAGATGACGCCCGCATCTGCCCAGCCTGCGTTGCCAAATTGTGCAGGGCCTAGCTGACCCAGCACGTCTGGAGCCACGTCGGGATAAGCTCCGTCCCGGCGCTGACCGTCGCGCAGGTCGGTGGTCCATTTTCGGAAAAAGTTGCGGACGTTGTAGTGAAAGGCGGCTGTACCGACGAACACCTGGGCGTCGCCGGTCCAGCCGAGTCGTTCGTCGCGCTGGGGACAATCGGTCGGGAGGTCGAGAAAGTTGCCCCGTTGGCCCCAGCGGATGTTCTGGTTGAGACGGTTCAGGATCGGCCGAGAACAACTGAAGCGACCGGTGGGTTTCATGTCGGTATGGAGAACCAGAGCGGTCAGCAGGGATTTGGATGGAGGGCGGGTCAGGCCGGTGACCTCCACGTAGCGGAACCCGTGGAAGGTGAGGCACGGAGTCCACTTTTCGGTTCCGCCGCCACGGCAGACGTAGGTGTCGGTGGCATGGGCGGAGCGAAGGTTCTCGCGATAGACGTTTCCGTCCGCCTTGAGCATCTCGGCAAATTTCAGGGTGATGCTTTGACCGCGTCGGCCGCGGATCTGGAGGCGGCAAACTCCAGAAAGGTTTTGGCCGAAGTCGAAGACGTATACTTTGGGGGCGGGCCGGGTGATCTTTCTGGTCGGTAGCGTCTGAGTGACCCGAACTGGTTCATTAACCTTCGCCTGTAGGATGCCCCGATATTTTGGAAGAATGTTTACCCGCCGCCAGCCGCGGGTTTGTGAATCTGGTTCACACCAGCCGGAAATCTCCTTCCGAGAGTCGTAACTCTCCCCGTCGTAAAGATCGGCTGAGAGGATGGGGCCGTAGCGGAGTTCCCAAGTCCGGTCGGTGACGATGGAGATTCGGCGGCCGCTGGTCAGCTCGATCCCCAGTCGGGCGAGCAGTTGGGGGTGCTGGCCATAGAAGTTGCGGTCTTTCTTCCAGAGCAGGTAGCCGCAGTACCAACCATCGCCGAGGATGGCGCCGAGCCGGTTGGGACCGGGGCGGAGGAGTTTGGTGACATCGATAGAGAGGGTCTGGACTCGGCTACGATAGTCGGACCAGCCCGGCATGAGAAAATCCCGTCCGACTTTCTGGCCGTTGAGGTGGAGGTCCGCGACGCCGAGAGCGGTCCAATGAAGGGTGGCGCGGCGGACCGGTTCTAAAAGGAGGAAGGATTTCCGCAAAAAGGGGCTGGGTTGGCGGCCGTTGGCTTTTCGTTTCTGGTCTCCGATCCATTGGGCGTTTTGGAAAGACATCGATTCCTAGATAGCCTAAGGCGTGGGGCGTGGAATCCGCATCTGGTGCCAAAAATAAGCACAAAAACGCCAAAAGCGGCCAGAGCCGTGAACTAGAGGATTCCTTGGCGCTGGCGATAGCTCCTGGGTGAATAGCTGGTGTGGCGCTTGAAAAACCGGGAAAACTGAAACGGGTCCTCAATGCCGACCTCTTTTGCGACTTCTTGGACGGGCAAACTGGTGGTACGCAGAAGGTGGGCCGCCCGCTCGGTCCTTTGGGCAGCCACCCAATTTGCCGGTGTCTGCTTCCGCACCAGCTGAAACATTCGGTGGATTCCAGCCACACTGCAGTTTGCTACCTTGGCTAGGATCGGGATGGTAAGGGGACGATTTAAATTTTGTCGGATATAGGTCTCCAACCGGAACAAGCTGGGTGAAAGGATCTCGGAACCAGAGGAGGGGGCCTGCTTCAAGTTGATAGAAATTTCCTCCAGCAGCCACTCGGCCGCCCGACGTTGTTTATTTCCCTCTGGCCGCTCCGTTTGGAAGGACTCAATCAAGTAATGGATAAGTGCATTCAGCCGGCCACGACCGGGCTCGAACGACCCTTGCCGCAGACCCCGTCCGAAGGGCAAATCGGCATCGCGCCGGTAAGGGACGCCAGCCAAGGCATCCCCGCTCCCGTGGGCGACCCGATTCCGCACCGGAATTCCGGGGGCGTGATCCGGAATGATATGAATCCCCCCCACGAAGAAGGGGTCGGAAGCATCAGCGGCATACTCGATGGCATGGGCCCAAGGCAGGAAAAACCAGGAGCCGCACCGAGCCGGATAGGTTTGACCGTTGATATGAACAGTTCCGGAGCCACGGTGCACCGAAAGAAGCATCCGGCTTTCCACTCTCGGCTGAACCAAGCGTTTCGAGGCGCCGAACTGAAACCAGTTGGCATAGACGACGATCGGGCTGGGGATATGCCGACGGTTCTTTCTAGGGCCTCTTTTGATAGAAATCGTCATATTTCTGAAGATACAGCCATTGATAGAAAGGCTGCAAGGGGTATAGATAAAGACATGAACCAAGCACCCGTTCTTGAGGAAAACAACCGTCGTATGATCGATTCTACCCCGCTTCTGGAAGATGCGGAGGCCTTGCGGACGAGGGCGGAGGAGGATGGCTATTTGTTTTTCAAGCAACTCCTACCCAAAGAGGACGTGGTTGCTGTTCGGCGGGACTTGCTGGCCGTGGTCGACGGGTATGGATGGCGTAAGCTGGGGCAGGATGCGGAAGGCGGCGTCATCGATCTGGAAGCCCTGAACCAGGTTCCAGAGGAGGAAATGCGTTTGGATGTCGGGGTGAGCGTTGCCGCTTACAAGACCGCACAGAAGGTGGAGAGTCTCCACCGCTTACCTCATCATCCCCGTTTGCTTGCCCTCTATGAAATGCTTTTCGGGACGGAAGTGTTAGTCCATGCGCGCCATATCGCGCGTATGATCACGGGGCATCGTGCCATGGTGCCTACTCCGCCGCATCAGGATTTTCCGCTAATCCAAGGTACGACCAAGACGTGGACCGCATGGATTCCGTTGGGAGATTGCCCGCGCTCCATGGGCGGTCTGACCGTTTTGCGCGGAACGCATAAACTCGGCTACGTGCCAATCCAGCCCTCCAAGGGTGCCGGGAGCATCGCTGCACAAACTTGTCCGTGGGAGACGGATTGGGTGGAAGTTGAATACGAGGCGGGAGACGTGTTGACCTTCCCGAGTTTCACTATCCACAAGGCTCTGCGTTGCCAGCAGAAGGAGATGATTCGGTTGTCGCTGGACGTGCGCTATCAGTCCGTTGAGGAGCCGATCGAGGAGGGGTCGCTCAACCCGCACACAGAACTGGGTTGGGAGGATATCTACGCAGGATGGCAGAGGGACGACTTGAAGTATTACTGGAAAAAGCACGAGCTGAAACGGATTCCGAAGGAAGAAAAGTATCTGCAGCCAGGCCGTCGTATTTGCTGATTACCGGAACGACGACAGGAAATCCAAAGATGCCCCGTTACTTGAACGACGGATCCGAGGATGAGCCCAAGCTGCTCATTTACCTAAACTTGGCTAATCTGGATGATCTCCGACCGGGAACCGTCTGGCTCGGCCTGAAAGGAGATAAAAGTTTAGCCCGCCTACGGGCGGACGGTTTTGATGGAGTGCAAGTGACCGACGGAGTGCCGCCATCTGCGGGCCTGATGCCCTACTGCGGTCTCGACCGCATCAACACCCCTGGTGAGGCGCTCTCCGTCGCGCAACGGCACGCCGACCGAGGCGATCAGTGTTTGACGGTCCACGTTGGCTGGGGGATAGAAGACGACAAAGAGGTGTTCCGTCTCGTTGAGGCCATCTTAGCCGCTTCGGAAAAAACCGGTCTGCCCATCTTTATCGAAACCCACCGTGCGACAATCACGCAGGATATGTGGCGCACGGTTCAGATCACTCGGAAGTTTCCCGAGGTGCTTTTCAACGGGGATTTCAGCCACTACTACTGCGGGCAGGAGATGCCCTATGGCGGGCTGGAAATGAAGATGGAATTTATGGCGCCGATCTTCGATCGCGTTGGCTTTATGCACGGCCGGATCGCGAGTCCGGGTCAGATGCAGATGCCTGTGGATGATGTTAGCTCCCGCCCTTTTGCGGCCAGCGGTGGCACGGACTATTTCTCTGACTTTCGTCTTATGTGGACGCGCGCCATGCGCGGCTTTCTGCACCATGCCAAAGAGGGGGATGTGCTTATCTTTTCGCCCGAACTTCTTTCGGGCAGATCCTACTACGCCCGACTGTTTCCCAATCAGGCCGGAAAACTGGTCGAGGAAACCGACCGCTATGAGCAGGCCCTTCTTTATCGGGACATTGCCAAGGCCTGTTTCAAGCAAGCGCAACTGCAGTAAGCCGGTTTTTTGTAATCGAACACCTGCATGAAGTTTTTCTTTGGAAGAAGAATGGTCTGTCGTGATGCGAATCAGGAGGATTGCGCCATCCTTAGTTGGATTGATCGCGCTGAAAATCCCAGCAAGCTTTAATCATATGAAAGTTTACGCAGATCTGGGTATTGATCCGAACAAGGCGGTGGAGGCGGCGCTTAGGGTTCCCATCTCCATTCACTGCTGGCAGGTGGACGATGTGGCGGGCTTGGAATCGGGGGGTGCGGCAGCAGATAGCGGGGGAATTAAGTCGACGGGAAATTATCCCGGCAAGGCTCGTAACGGGGATGAGATGCGGATGGATTTTGAAAAGGTGCTTTCCCTCGTGCCTGGAGTTCATCGGGTCAACATTCATGCCTTCTATGCGGAGCCCGGGAAAAACAAGGTGGACCGGGATGGTATGGAACTCTCACATTTCCAGAACTGGATGGACTGGGCCAAAGGGCAGAAGATATCGCTAGATTTTAATCCCACCTATTTTGCTCATCCCAAGGCAGCGGTCGGGTTCACTCTTTCCAGTGCCGATGAGGGAGTCCGTAAATTCTGGGTGAAGCACGGTATCGCCAGTCGGAAGATTGCAGCGGCGATGGGCAAGGCGCAGGGCGGGGTTTGCGTCAACAATCACTGGGTGCCAGATGGGTTGAAGGATCTTCCTGGGGATCGATGGTCGCCCCGCGCCCGATTAGCCAAGTCCTACGACGAGATCTTTGCGGCGAAGGTGGTGGATGAAAAGATGTGTCTGGATGCGGTTGAGCCAAAGCTGTTCGGGATCGGCAGTGAGGAGTATGTGGTGGGCTCGATGGAGTTTTATAGTTCCTATGCTTTGAGTCGAAAGAAGCTGCTCTGTTTGGATATGGGACATTTTCATCCGACCGAGGGGATCGCGGACAAGATTTCTGCTTTGCTGGCCTTCCATGAACAGTTACTCATCCACACGAGCCGACCTGTCCGATGGGATTCGGATCATGTGGTCTTGTTTGATGATGCGACCCGTGCGGTATTTCATGAGGTGGGGTCGGGTGGGGCGTGGGATCGGGTCAAGATCGCGCTGGATTATTTTGATGCGAGTATCAATCGGATCGCAGCCTATGTGATTGGGATCCGTGCCACGCGAAAGGCGATTCTTTCGGCCATGCTCACGCCTCATGATGAATTGGCTAGGTTGCAGAAAGAGGGCAAGGGGGCACAACGGCTTGCTCTCATGGAAAGATTGAAGGTGATGCCGTTTGGGGAGGTGTGGGAAGAGTGTTGCCGCCGCGCGGGCGTCCCTGACGAGGCCCAGTGGATTAAGGAAGCGGAGAATTACGAGAAGAAGGTGCTGGCGAAGCGAATCTAGAGTTCTGTCCAAGGCCAGTTTCGTTTTCGGTCGATGAAAATCTTAGTGCGTTCTGTTGCGATCTTACTCTTTATTGGCAGCGCTTTGACTTTGGGAATCGCACAGGGTTGGTTGCCGCAAATGCCATCGGTCCTACTGAAGCTTTTGCCCAAGCCAAAATTCGAAAAAAATAACCTGGAAGGCAGCGGGGACAGCGGGCGGGTCATCGATCTGCAAGGTGGTTGGCTGAATGAGGGGAAGCTGACCGAACTGGTGATTCGTTCGAAGGAGGTTGAGAAGGGATGGGATGTACCGGAAAGAATCACGATTCGCAACGGCAGGATCCGCGGCTCGATCCGGATTTTCGGTTTGGGAGTTAACGGGGAGGCTCCGAAGGTGCGGGAATCTTCGCATCGTGAGGGGCACACGGTTCGGGCCCAGGCCGCGGCTCCACGCGCTATTTTGTTAGAAGATCTCAAAATCGAGGCGGATCACCGGATTCCGCTTTATCTGGGGCCGGGGGTTACGGGGGTCACGGTTAGGAATTGCACATTTACCGGCTGGTCCGCATCCACGACCGTTTATCTGGATGCTGAAAGCGGTGGGAACCGGATTGAGGGGTGTACCTTTGATATGCGGTCAGGCCGGGAGGTGATGGCTGTCGACGGCTCGGCTACCAACACGATTGTCGGGAACCGATTTCTTCAGGTGGGTTACGGAGGGATCTATCTCTACCGAAACTGTGGGGAGGGTGGGACGGTGCGGCACCAGACTCCCCAGGGAAACGTAATCGAAAACAATTTCTTCAACGTGAAGGATATACGGTCGGGGAGCTACGGCATATGGCTGGGATCTCGACAGGGGCGTCGATCCTACTGCGAGGACGATGCTGGCTATCCTTTCGGCAGCAGCATCGACAACCGCGACTTCGCCGACCACAACGTCCTTCGCGGAAATATTTTCCAGCCCACCAGCGACCGAGCTGTCCGTGACGATGGTGCCGACAACAGGGTAATGGAAAAATAAAATGGCTTAATGCCCGGCCGACGAGCTTCCGAGGTAGTTGCCGTAGCCGACGATGATGGTGGAGGCCACTAGCACCAGTAAACCGAGCCAGACAAGTTTCATTGTGCGTCGACCTGATCCTTTCCATTCGTGAAGCACTAATCCCCAAAACGTGCTGAAAATAATGATTGATGCCATATGGAGCGTCCAACTGGAGAAGGAATACGCGCCCATCTTCGTCTCTCCCATGCTGTAAAAGAAAAACTGCAGGTACCAGGTAAAGCCGGCGAAAGCGCAAAGAAGATAGTTTCGCAGCAGCGGGGCAGGGCCCTTCGGCAGGACATCTCCAGCGTCCATTCCATGCGCAGTGGCATCGCGGTTGGCTACGATCCCCGGCGCGTCGGACATCATCATGCCTTCCGCTGTCCCCATCTCAGCCGTATGCGCGGGGTTGGCGTTGAGGTACTGGTGAGTGGAGCGATTGCGGATATTGAGGATGACGCACCAGATGAAGTTGGTGGTGAATCCGCCCCAGAGGACGACTACGAGAATGGGTAGGTTTTGCCAAAGCGGACTACCGCCGGAAGTCTGCAGGGCGGCGAGGGTGATTTCGCCGATTGGCCGGCCGGCAGCAAGCCCGTAGGCAAAACAGGCACTCATGATGCCCGCGAAGGTGGCGACAACCATGCCTTTGCGAAAATTAAACTCTTTCACTGCAGCTGCCTTTTCCTCAGCCGAAAGCTCGCCCTCCTTCGACATGCCAGCTGCACCGTTCAGGCCGATGCCGAGCAGACAAGCGCCCACCCCCGCTAAGACCACCAGACCGGATATCGTCGTGAGGAGACGGCCAAAATCACCAGCAAAGATCGGTGGCATCAACGTGCCGAAGGCGGCGCAAAAGCCGAGAGCTACCGCCATCCCCAGCGCGATCCCCAGGTAGCGCATGGTCAGGCCAAAAGTGATCCCACCGATTCCCCAGAGAACCCCGAAGAAGTAGCACCAGAGAACCGAAGAGCGGGGAGCGGCCGCGATGTGACGGTAAAGATCGGGCACAAAGATGCTGCCCAGCAGCGAAGGGGCGAGAATCCAACTAAAGAGACCTCCCACCAGCCAGTACGTTTCCCATGACCAGCGTTGGACAGCACGGTAGGGAATGTAAAAGCTGGCTGCAGCTAGACCCCCAATCCAGTGAAATAGAACGCCGAGAACAAGGTTCATTGATTGGATTCGGATACTCGCTGGGAGTTAATATGACAAGCCACGATCGTTGAAATTTGATGCGGCGAGAATTTCGAGATTTTGTGAACCTTTCCTTTTTACGGAATAAAGCCCGGTTTTTTGATGACACGGCGGATGATCTTTCCGGTAGGTTTGGGGGGCAGAGTCCGAAAAACCGATGGAGGCGTGCCGTAGGCCTGCTTGAAGCATTTCGAGAAGTGGAATGCATCGTGGAAGCCGAGCGATTCTGCGATTTGTGCCAGCCCAACTTCCTGTCGTCGAAGAAGATCAACCGCCATAGCTAGGCGGTGCCGGCGGTGAAACCCAGCGGGTGTTTCTCCGGTCCATTTGCGGAAGGCACGGCGAAACGCGTCGGCGTGGAGTCCAGATTCCCGTGCAACCGACGAGACTGTGCGATGTTCGGGTATAGATGCTAAGGCCCGGCGTGCCTTTTCCAGCCAGAGAGGAAGGCCCTGCTCATCCGGCTTCTGCGCCAGCCACCGAGCCAACATCCCATGGACATCCGCAGCCTGCTGAATCGCTTCCTCGAGGTTTTCAACCGGCCTCGCAAGCAGGGATCGGAGGAAATTGGTCTCGGAACTTGGATGTTTTAGATGCCAGACAGGGTGGGCGGGGTCCAATCCGTGCCCTCGCCAGGCATCAAAGGCAGGTCCGGAGAAAGCCACAAAAACCTCGTCCCAACGCGTGCCCGGAGGAGGGCCATAATGGTGGGGGATTTCAGGAAAAACCAGAATGACCGACCCTTCTTCAAGGGGGATCTCCCTGCCAGAAGCATCCCGGTAGACTCCGCAGCCACGGGTAATCAAAACCGCAGCGTACATGCCGTATTTGCGGAATCCATCCCACCCAGTTCCCCTACTTCCGGGTAAAACACCTCCAAAATGCACTCTGCCAAGAGGTGTTTCACGCTCTGGGAAGGAGTAAAGCCGGTATCGGTCAGGGGCCCTCGCCATGTCCGGAAAATACATGCAAAAGTATGGTTCTGTCCATTTCCAAAAAACCCATGATCTCCCATATTGATGAGGTTATGGGAATAGATACCCACGTTTCGGTTTCGCCGGCGATGAAACCCCCTGAGCGTCTCGATTATTCGTTGACCGGTAAGAATACGGCTAAGGCGATCGAACTCGGTCTGGCAGAGGCCGACTGGTATCAGCCTCCGGTTGCCCGAAAGGAGCTGCGAAAGTTGCTGGAGCGACGTGACGGACCTGCGCTCCGTGATACGGCGCTCTGGTTTGCGCTCTTGGGTCTGACTGCTTGGGGAACCGTTGCTCTGTGGGGGACTTGGTGGGTTCTTTTGCCGTACGCCTTCTATGCGGTGCTTTACGCTACAGCTTCAGATTCCCGATGGCATGAGGCGGGTCACGGCACCGCCTTTAAAACGGACTGGATGAATAACGCACTTTACGAGGTGGCTTCGTTTATGGTCATGCGCGAATCCGTCGTCTGGCGTTGGAGTCACACCCGTCATCATTCCGACACCATTATCGTCGGTCGGGATCCGGAAATCCAAGTGTCCCGTCCACCGAATCTAAAAGCCCATTTTCTCAGCCTGTTCGCGATCAATGTTTACGAGGGATATTTTCCGGGTTTGGTCCGGCACGCCCTCGGGCGTGTGAGCCCGGGCGAGCGCACCTTCATTCCCGAAAGTGAGTTTCCGAAGATATTTCGAAACGCCCAAATTATTTTGGGCATCTATGCCGCCACCCTAGCCTTATCCGTTACGCTGCATTCGTGGATCCCGATTTTTCTGGTCATCCTGCCACATTTTTTTGGGACTTGGCTCATGATCGTCCACAATTCTACCCAGCATGCAGGATTGGCGGAAAACGTCCTGGATCACCGGTTAAACTGCCGCACGGTGTTCATGAATCCGTTCAGCCGGTTTGTGTACTGGAACATGAACTACCACCTCGAGCACCACATGTTCCCGCTGGTGCCTTACCACAACCTTCCAAAGCTGCACGAGCTTGTGAAGGACGATTGTCCGCCTCCCTATCCTTCGATCCTCTCCGCCTGGCGTGAGATTCTTCCTGCCGTGCTCCGCCAGGTAACGGAGCCCACCTACCACGTGAAGCGCAAACTGCCCCAACCCCGGCAAAGTGCGGTCGAGCAAGTCAAAGGCACCGATATTAAACCGGATACTAAGGGTTGGATCGAAATCTGTGCCTCTGCCGACCTTGGACCAGCCGATGTCTTGCGTTTCGATCATGGACGCAAAAGCTATGCCCTGATCCGCGACGAAAAGGGAGCGCTCTTTGCCACCGATGGCATCTGCACTCACGGGAACACCCATCTGGCGGACGGCTTGGTGAAAGGGGGCATCATTGAGTGTCCGAAACACAACGGACGGTTTCACCTTGCAGACGGATCGCCAGCCCGCACTCCCGTCTGTCGCGGGCTAGCCACCTACCCGATTGAGGAAAGGGGAGGGCGACTCTGGCTCAATGTCCTTAATCCCGGCGGGGCGGGGGCCAGGCAACAGACGACCCTGCAGTTTCGGGTCGTCAGCAACCGGAACGTCGCCACGTTCATTAAGGAGCTCGTTCTCGAACCACTGGACGCCAACGCACGGGTGGATTTCACTCCAGGCGACTATCTGCAGATCGAGATTCCAGCTTACGATCGCATCCACTTCCAAAAGTTCGACATTTCCGAACCTTTCGCCTCCGTCTGGCGCCATCAAAATGTCTTCGACCTGGAGGTCGCCAATCCACAGGCGGGCAAACGCAACAACTACTCGCTGGCTTCAAATCCAAAAGGGGAGAGGATCCTCCGCTTCAACGTCCGTATCGCCACTCCGCCGCCAGGTCAGGATTGCCCACCGGGAGTTGGTTCCTCTTATGTGTTCAATCTACGAGCGGGGGACGAGGTCACGGCGATCGGACCTTTCGGAGATTTTCATATCAAGCCGACGCAGAAGGAGATGGTCTACATCGGAGGCGGAGCGGGAATGGCGCCCCTTCGCTCCCATCTGAGTTACTTGCTCGAGTCGGCAAAATCGGCGCGTAAGATCAGCTACTGGTATGGAGCGCGGTCGAAACAGGAACTCTACTATCAGGAGTATTTCGAGCAGCTAGGGTCGACTTATGCAAATTTCAGCTTTCATATGGGGCTTTCCGCGCCGCTACCGGAGGATCAATGGAATGGTTCGGTTGGATTTATCCATGAGGTTGTTCTAGATGAATATCTTCGCCAACATCCGGATGTCCGAGGCGTTGAATTCTATCTGTGCGGACCACCCATGATGGTCAAGGCCTGTCGGAAGATGCTCGCAGAGCTTGGGGTGAATTCATCCCAAATTGCCTGCGACGAATTTTGAAGCGTCCTCATTATCTCAACGACGGATCGGGCGAGGCGCCCAAACTGAGGGTCTTTCTTAACCTCGACAACCTTCTCGACCTCCCGAGTAGTTCGACCTGGAAGAATCCCCCCCGCGAGAAACTCCTTAAACATCTCGCCGCTGACGGATTCGAAGGTGTCCAACTGACCCAAGATGGTCCTCCGCCCTTCGGATCACTCCCTCACTGTGGGCTCGGTCGGATCAACGAACCAGGGGAGGCTTTGCCATTGGCTGAAAAGCATGCGAAGCGCGGAGATCTCTGTCTAACCGTACATGTGGGCTGGGGAATCGAGGACGACGATGAAGTCTTTCGATTGGTCGAGGCTATCATCGTCGCTTCGCAAAAAGCCCGGCTACCCATCTTTATCGAAACCCATCGCGCCACGGTGACGCAGGATATGTGGCGCACGGTCCAGATCACGAAGAGGTTTCCTGAGGTTCTCTTCAATGGGGATTTCAGCCACTACTATTGCGGACAAGAGATGGTCTACGGAGGTCTCGAGAAAAAAATCCAGTTCATGCAACCCATCTTTGACCGGATTGGCTTTATGCACGGGCGGATCGCGAGCCCCGGGCACATGCAGGTCCCGATTGATGCCACCGAATCGCGACCAGCGGCGGCAGTTGGTCTGGTGGATTATTATGCCGACTTTCGGACGATCTGGGCGCGGGCAATGCGCGGGTTTCGGGAGAAGGCCGGCCCTGGTGACGTTCTCATCTTCACGCCGGAGTTGCTCTCAGGAACCCACTACTACGCCCGGCTATTTCCTGGCCCCAACGGGAGAATGACAGAGGAGTCTGACCGCTATGCGCAGGCCAGACTTTACGCCGACATTGCTCGTCGGCTTTTCAGGGAAGCTTCTGGGGAATTATATTGAACTGTGTGCGTCGAAGCACCTGCTGAAGAGCCGGCAAAAAATCCAAGTCGGGGAATTACCTTTTTTCGGGATACGGCTCCTTCAGTGCGCGGTTCGTTCCACCGGGTCGAGCGCCCCGTCTCGCAACGAGGCACGGGCCTCGGCGGAAGTGTGCTGGGAAATGGCAGGATCGTGAGTGGGGCAGGGGAACGTTTCTGCAAAAGTATTTCCTATGTTGAACAAATATTTGTATGACAGCTTCCTAGCAGCTGGTGGGGTTTATGACTCCCTCGCGAAATCCCTTGTCGACCATGGGCCGACGACCAGACGGCTGTTGCGGATGGTCGCGGACTCGGTCGCCTTGCCGTTGAGCCAGCTGAAATTATAACCTATGAAACAACAGATAAAGAGCCTCGGGAAAAGCCTCGGACCACGGGGACGCGGTCCCTTCACCCGCAAAGCCAAAGCAGGCTTCGGGGTATCGGGCCAAATGGGAATGGAAAAACTTAGCCCTTTGGCGAAAGCTGCTGTTTTGACCGTTGCGATCCTGTTCAGTTACGCAGCCAATGCGGCCCCGAAAACTAAGAAGGATCTCGCCGTAAAAAACGGAGACTTTAGCGATGTATCCGGTCTGGGAGCTGAGGATGCCAACGGCTGGCGCAGCGGTATTCCCCATGGCTGGACGTCAATTCCAATGGATCCTCAGAAATCCATCGACGCCACGTATGCCGTAGACGTGAGGAGCGGGCCGTATTGGCCGGTTTGCAATGTCTCGCAATTAGGGTTTCTACAGCAGGTGGTCGGCAGGCTCAACGAGACAGCCGATGTGGTTTTGGAATGCGATGTTTTGCAAATGTGGGGGCCGGATGCAATCCTTGGCGTCGCTATATTTGGGGCGAATAACACTGCGCTTGCGGTGAAAGAATTCGTTCCAGGAAATCGGGCGGTGTTGGTTGCTCCCGAAGTCCCGGCGGGCACAGACATCACTATTCAGTTCTGGGCCGCCAAAGGAACGACCCCTGGCCTGGACAACATCTCGGTGCGCGCCGAACGCGTGGCCGCAGCGCCGGCGGAAAAGTTGCTCTACACGCTCGACGCACAGCAACCCCGGGCGATCCAGCCCGTCGGCCCCAACACCTGGGGCGGGGTCAACCCGCAGGGGGCCAAGTTCGTCGTGACCAGCCAGGGTCTCGAAATCGGCGGGAAACCATGCGTGCCAGTCGCGGGCGAAATGCACCCCACGCGGACGAACGAGGAAGCGTGGGAGGAATCCATCCTCAAGATGAAAGCCGGCGGCCTCAACACCATCTCGTTCTACGTCATCTGGAGCCATCTGGAAAAGGAGCCCGGGCAGTTCGATTTCACCGGCAACCGCAACATCCGGAAGTTCGTCGAGCTCTGCGCCAAGCACGGCATGTATGTCTGGCTACGGCCGGGACCCTTTGTGAACTCGGAGGTGTTGGCCGGCGGAATGCCCCAGTGGCTCTTTGGCGTGCCCGGTCTGGAGCGGAGCAATGACCCCGCGTATCTCGCCTACGTCAAGCGCTACTACGGAAAGCTCGGGGAGCAACTCAAAGGACTAATGTTTGAGGACGGCGGCCCGGTCATTGCGGTTCAGCCGGAGAACGAACTCGGGTGCGCTCCGGTGATCTGGGAATACCCTTTCCCCGGGGCTGGCTACGGCCATGGCCATTTTCCGACAGCGGAAGACGAAGGGCATTTGCTCCGGCTCAAGAAAATGGCGCAAGAGGCGGGCATGAATGCGCCGCTCTTCACCACCACCGGATGGGGCGGTGCGCCTGTGCCGCTTGGGGAATTGCTCGCAACCTCGGGCGTCTATTCGTTTCTCGGCGCAGGTGCCCCCACCGTGGCCTCGACCTTTACCGACAATTACGGCCAGCCGCCAGAGTTCTGGCGTTATCCCTTCGGCTACGTGGAACTGGGCGCCGGGTGCCCCATCCAGGCGGAATGGCGCCCGATCGTTCCTCCGGAGAGTGCGGAGGTGACCCTGCTGACCCGCTCGGCCTGCGGGGGAAGCATGTTCTGCATGTATATCTACCATGGGGGCACCAACCCGTCTGGAACTCGCGGTCCGCTCAATTACGACCGCTGGATGCCGATCATGAGCTACGACTGGTTTGCGCCCATCGGTGAGTTTGGCCGCCTGCGGGATTCTTACCGCGCCCTCCGGCCGCTGGCGAACTTCCTGACCGGCTTTCCCGAACTGATCACGCCGACGGTCACGGTCTGGCCCGGAGTACCAGTCCAACCTGGCGACACGAAGAATCTTCGCTACGTGGCACGGATCGACGGCAACCGCGGGTTTCTTTTCATCAACAACTACCAGGACAAACTCAAACTGCCACCGCGCAAGGGGGTGCGCATCGAGGTCAAGCTGAAGGATGAGACAATCACCGTCCCGGCAGACGACAAGGGCATGGACCTGGCGGCGGATGCGATGGCGGTTCTGCCGCTCAATCTCGAGATGAATGGCGCGCGCTTGGAATACGCGACCGCGCAATTGCTCGCCCGCCTCGACAACGATGGGCGCCGGACATGGGTCTTTTTCGCGCCGGGGGGAATGAGTGCGGAATACGCGTTCGAGGAATCGTCCATCGCGGCGACCACCGGTCCTACGCCAGCCAAAGATAAAGGCTTGGTGAGGATTCCCGTGCCAGAACCGGGCACCGGCGCGATCTTCGAAGTAACACCCGTCGGTGGAAAACCGTTCTCCGTGCTGACCCTCACACGCCAGCAGGCGGTGAATGCGCTTAAATCCGACAAACTCTGGGGCGGTCAGCGCTTGGTGGTATCGGATAAAGACATCCTGGCGGATGGCGACCTGCTGCGCGTCTCGGCCGTCGGCAACAACGAACTGAGTTTTGCCGTCTATCCCCCACCCGTCGGTCCGTTGCGCGGGCCGGGTGGTCCACTTGCAGCGCAGAAAGATGGCGCCTTCGCCCGTTACGCGCTCACCCTGCCCAAGAGGGAGATCAAGGCGGACATCGTGAAGCCCCAGAAGGGTCAGCTTGTGGTCAAGATTCCGCGAAAGGAGTTCGACCAGTTGAATGACATTTTCCTGAGGGTGGACTACGCCGGTGACCGGGGTTGGGCTTTCCTCGACAGCCATCTGGTCACCGACAACTTCAACAATGGGCAGCCTTGGGAGATCGGCTTGAAGCGCTGGCGCAAGCAACTCGGCGGTGACGGGCTGTTCCTGCGTGTTGTCCCTTGGAAGACCAATGCCGATAAGATTGTTTTCGACGGGATCGCCTTCCGGCCGACCGGCAAGGCGAACGAACCGGCGGAGATCAAGTCCGTCACTCTTGTTCCCGAATACGTCGCGGAAATCCGGATGCGGTGACGACTGGGACTGCCACCAGTCCAGCCCGACAAACCCTGCTCATCGGCGCTTCTCCTTGGTAAGGACTGGCTTTGCTACCTAGGCGAACGGCTTCGACTAACCTGGTTGGTTACTCAGTCACCGCGTTGCGGGCGATGACCTCGCGATACCACCGTGCGCTGAGTTTGGGGATCCGGCGCTGGGTCGGATAGTCCACGCGGACGATTCCGAATCGGGGTCGGAAGCCGGCACCCCATTCGAAATTGTCCATTAGGCTCCAGATAAAATAGCCACGGACGTTGATTCCGGCGCGTATCGCACGTTGTAGTTCTATGAGGTGCAGGCGCAGGTAGTTGATCCGGTCGCGGTCCTCAACAAAGCCACTCGCGTTGGGTTCATCAGTCATGGAACATCCGTTTTCCGTAATATAGATCGGAAGGTTTCCGGTGTCGGTGGCGACGCGCCGCAGGACCTCGCCTAGTCCTTGGGGATAGATGCCCCAGTCGAGGCTGGTGTGACCGAGTGCTGGCAACGTACGCATTTTCAAGGACGACTTGAGCAGCCCGCCATCTTCGCTGTGGCTTACCTCTTCCGCGAGGCCGGAGTTTACCCCGAGCCCGGCGTTCAGCCGGCGCGGACCCCGATCTAGATGACTCACTTCTTGCGTAAAGTAGTAGTTGATTCCCAGAAAATCGAGGGGTTGGCGGATTTGGGCGAGGTCGCCGTCCGCAATTTCCGGGCGCAGCGGCCCGAGCCATTTCATGAGGTACTTCGGGTAGTGGCCTAGGAAGATCGGATCGAAAAAGATTCCCTGTGCGTTCTCTCGGGTCCGTTGGCAGGCCAGCACGTCGGCTTCCGAGGATGTGGCGGGCACCATACCGTGCAGGTCCAAGACGATGCCGATTTTACCCGGGTACGCGCCCTGACGGAACACCTGCACCGCTTTGCCGTGGGCAAGATTCAGAATATGCGCCGCTTGGTAGGAGGCCTTATCGTCTTTTATTCCGGGAGCCACGGCGCCAGCACCCCAGCCGAGGATGGAGGGGACGATTGGCTCGTTGTGCGTGGCCCACATCGCAACGCGGTCGCCCAGCCGGTCGAAAACTACACGTGCGTAGTCGGCAAACCAGTCGGCGCACTCACGGCGAGGCCAGCCACCACGGTCCTGCAACGCCTGCGGTATGTCCCAGTGGTGCAAGGTCGCGTTGGCGGCGATCCCGGCCTTGCCCAGTTCATCCACTAGTCGGTCGTAAAAATCGAGGCCGCGTGCGTTCACTTTGCCTTGCCCTTCAGGAATGACGCGCGACCACGAAATGGAGAAACGATATGCGTTCAGGCCGAGTTCCTTCATCAAGGCGACGTCGGAGGGCATGCGGTGGTAGTGGTCGCAGGCCACATCCGCCGTTTCGCCTCTTTCGATCTTGCCCGGCTGGCGAACAAAACGATCCCAGACGCTTTCGCCCTTACCGTCTTCATTCCAAGCACCTTCGATCTGATACGCGGACGTGGAACAGCCCCAGAGAAATCCAGGCGGAAACTCATGAATGATTTTTTCCGTTTCTGACATGGGTTTTTTTGAAATTGTGCGCAAGCCTTTCGCAGCTACGGAGGATTCCGCCGCAACTGCAGGAGAGGGCAGGAAGCGGGAGGCGATGGAAGATCCAAGAAGGAGTTTGAAGAATGAGCGTTGTTTCATGGTTCGATTATCCTGCGAGGGTATTGAGGCGAAAGCTTGGCACCGGAGTATTCAGCAAGGATTAGCCGAGAAGCAAGATGTCCTCATTGATTCCAGTATCGTTATGCCATGGCAGTCGTCGAAAATGCAAGTTACGGCCTTGGTCAGGCGCAATCGCGGCGGCGACCGGCTGACCATAATGCTGGACCCAATGGAAGAACATAGCGGACTGAAAACCATGCCGAAGAAATGCGGGATGGCGACGACCTAGTTGAGACGAGCGGAGCTCATTTCGAAAACGATGTTCTATGTAAATCGGAACAAAAAGGCCGGTGCTTGCGATCTGTTCGCTGAATCTGCCCAGGCCCCGCGCGATCTTCTCGCGCTTGGGCAGGTGATCGCTGGGTTTTTCTTTGCGGTGGTTCATAGGAAATCAGGTTTTCTGGCTACGGCGGTTTCAGCGCACGGTTAGTTCCACGGGGTCGAGCGTCCAGTCGTTGATCTCATCGACTGAGCGGCCACCGTTCCAACCGAGGAGGATCTTGGCCTCGCCGGAGCCTTTCGAGCGGTCCCAGCGAATTTCGACCGCCCCGTCGGGCATCGTCGCCACCTCAACCCACTCGCCGCCGGTCACGACGACCCCGCTGGTCGCGAGTGGACGGCCCTTTTCGTCCTGCAAGCGGACCTTGCGGGTGCCGCGGGCTTCGTGTGGAGCTAGTACTTTTTTCTCGATGCTGAGGGAGATCGGACGGCTGGTTGTGGGATTGCTGGCGCGCAACTTCCGAGGTGATCCAGTGAAGTGTTCATTGCGCAGAGGCACCAGCGCATCGGAGTCGCGAAGGTGTTTTTCGATCATGGCGTCCAGTTCGCGCACGCGATCGGGACGATAAGCGGCGAGATTCACGGCTTCGCCGGGGTCGGCGGCCAGATTATACAGTTCGTAGTAGTGCGTACCGGGTTCATCGCCAGCCCAGTAGAAGCGTAAAAGCTTTTCGTTTCCTAGGCGCACCGCAGACGAAGCCGCGCAAAGAATTCCGAAGCGAGACGGAAAATCAAAGAACAACGGACGTTCCAACAAGGAGCCGCCGCTAAAGAGCGGACGCAGGCTGACACCGTCGACCACTTGATCTGAAGGCAAGGGCACCTTTGCATAATCAAGAATGGTCGGAAACAAGTCTGTCGAAGTAACGGGCACGTTGGAGACCGAACCGGGCACAATGTGACCTGGATATGACACCAACCATGGCACGCGGAGACCGCCCTCGTAGGTATTTGCTTTGCCACCTCTCAGCGGGCGGTTGGAGGTGACCTGACGTCCCTCGATTTTCTCGTGGGTGTTCCCGCCGTTGTCGGAGAGAAAGACGATGAGCGTGTTTTTACACAACGCGCGGTTTTCCGGCAGGTTGAGGTAATCGAGCAGCACGCCGATACTTTGATCGAGGCTCTCGACCATCGTGCCCATCGCGGGGCAATCCTGGAGACCGCGCGGATCCTTTTTTGCCCGGTATTTTTCCAGCAGGTCCTCCCGCGGGATGAAGGGCGCGTGCACCGCGTAAAGCCACAGGTTAAGGAAAAAAGGACGGTCGGAATCCTTGGTCCGGCCAATCCACTTCACCGCCTCTTCGACGAGACGCCGGTCGAGGTGTTCGCCTTCGGGGCCGGCGTCGAGACCCGGGATTTCACTGCGACGATTTTTGCGGTTCTGGGGATTGTATGCGTAAGGCGAGTAGTAATCGGGAGGACCTCCGGCATCGGTGCCGCCGATGACGTAATCAAACCCGCGAGCCCCTGCGTTGTAGGTCTCTGCGTTTTCTTTGGCCAATTGGCTAGGAAGACTGAGATGCCATTTGCCAATATGTGCGGTCTGGTAGCCGCTTTTCTTGAGCAGATCGCCCAGGGTTCGCAATTCGCTAGGAAGGTGGTTACGGGGCCGAATGTCGCCGGCATAAAAGCCTGACTCAGGAGGCAGGGCCATAGGTTCGAAAGCTGCTCGATTTGGTGTGATGGCCTCGGTAAGGCGCAACCGCGCCGGCGACTGGCCGACCATGATACTGGCTCGCGTGGGAGAACAAAGCGGACTGGCCGCATAACCGTGAGTGAAGCGCAACCCCTCTTTGGCCAAACGCCGCAGGTTCGGCGTCTCATAGTAGCTCTGGCCGTCCAAGTCGGTGTCCGCCCAGCCCAGGTCGTCTGCCAGGATGAGAATAATATTCGGACGGGAGTTCTCCGCCGGGCCCGCGAGGCCGAGGAACGTGCAGAACATCAACAGGAGCAGGCGAAGCAACATCTAGGGTTGAATAAAGCACGGCTCACGGGGCACATCTGGCATGACCCCGCCAAAATTAAGCACGATCCAGCCAGCACATCGCAATCATTGTGTAGTTCATCTACGGCACCTGGGATTAGATAAATTAGGAGCCTGGAAAACCCGTTTCGTGCAAAGACATGTAAAATCGTAATTTCTTAGGTCGTTATATTTCTGATATCGGCGGAAAAACCAAGACGTTTATGCCTTGGCGAAAACGGTGTTATTTTAATAAATAAATTCATAATAAAGCATTTTAAAAACCCATAAGTCATTCACTGGTAGTATTAACACAATCGTGCTATAGATTGGCGGATATATGCTATACAAAGTCCACTGACTTCATGGTAATAGTTGCGCGATTGAAACAGCCCGTCCGAAAACCGAATGATTCGCGGCAACCTGCCAAGGGGGCCAAGCGTGGACGGTTGAATTCCTCAGGATCCATTCAGAGAGTCAGGCCCGCCAAATACGAACGGGAACTTGTGTTCCCAGACCGGAATTTCCCGCTGGATGTCTTCGTCCTTGAAGACCATCCCGATTACCCGCCGCACATCCATGACTTTTCTGTGATCGTCATTGTTTTTCGTGGGCGCGGGTTAAACATTATCGGCAAGGAGGAGTTTCCGATCAAAGCGGGTGATATTTTTGTTCATCACGGGGCACGTCCTCACGGGTACCGTGCCACTGAACATCTGGGCCTGATCAATGTCATCTTTGACCAGTCGCTCCTGCAAAGGGTGCGCTTCGACGTGACCGGACTTCCGGGCTACCAGTCGCTCTTTGTGGTCGAGCCGGCGATGTTGAGGGAGGGGCACTCCACCCGGCACCTTACCCTGCCGATGGACGAGTTGAGCAAAGCGAAGGATTTGGCGGAGGCGATGGAGAAAGAGATATGTGGGGACGTGCCCAGGCGCGGGGCACTCCGGTTTGAGGAGCGCCATCGCACGAAGTTCGGGACCCTACCGGTCCGTCGGGCTCCGGACGGCCACCGTTTCATGGCGATGACCCATTTCATGTCCTTGGTCGGTCTTCTCTCTCGTGCCTACCATTTCAAGCCCACGGTCGAATCGGGACGAATCATGAAGATCGGTCAGGTTATTGCCCACATGGAAAGCCATTTCGATGAAAACCTGAAAATACCGGATTTGGCGAAAATGGTGGGCATGTCTGCTCGGAACTTTTATCGCTTTTTCCACCGAGTGAAAGGGGAGAAACCTCTCGCGTATCTGCAGAGGCTAAGGGTCGCCAAAGGCGCTCATATTCTGCAGACCAGCGACAAAAGCGTATGCGAGGTGGCGATGGAGTGTGGTTTCAACGACAGCAACTACTTTGCCCGGCAGTTCCGGCGTATCCTTGGAGTTTCGCCAAGACAGTTCCAAAGCGGAAAAGGAAATTCGGCCCGGACAGCCTAGGGCGGGCGGCGATTTCGGCGGAAATGTGCTGAATTATGGCGAGACCTTCGCAGAACTGCCTTGATCGTTTGCTAGGATGTTCTAGATGAACGCATCCTGCGGCCTAACCCCGTCGACCGCTCCGGCCAAGGGAGGGAAAAAAGATTTCACCGTGGCGGTTTACTATTTTGGCAACTACCACCCAAGGGACCCTAGGAACGAGGCCCAGAAGGGCAGGGAATGGACGGAGTGGGAGCTGGTCAAGTCCGCGAAGCCCCGCTTTCCTGGGCACCAGCAACCCAAGGTGCCGCTATGGGGTTACGAGGACGAGTCGGACCCGAAGGTGATGGAGCGGAAGATCGCGGCGGCGGCCGACCACGGCATCGATGTTTTTCTATTTGATTGGTATCACTACAACGACGGGCCATTCCTGGACCGGCCTCTGGACCAGGGCTTCCTTGGGGCGGTCAATTGTGACCGCCTAAAGTTTGCCCTGATGTGGGCTAACCACGACTGGATTGAAATTTTTCCCGCCCGTCGCGGGGTGCCGAGTGAGGTTCTTTATCCCGGCGTGGTAGCTCCCGCCAACTTTTCAAAGATTTGCGACCAAGTCATCGAAAAATATTTTTCGCATCCCTCCTACTGGAAGGTGGAAGGGAAGCCCTATTTCTCCTTTTATGACCTCTCCAAGTTGCTGGCTGGATTTCCTTCGCTGGCGGCTGCTCGGGCCGCGCTGGATGAGTTCCGCGCCAAGACCCGTCGGGCCGGTTTTCCCGATCTGCATCTCAACGCGGTGGTTTGGGGTAAGACGGTCATGCCATGGCAGGAGACACCAGTCGACGCGGTCCGTGTGGTTCGAGAGTTGGGGTTTGATTCCGTAACCTCCTACGTTTGGATCCACCACGCGGAGATGCCGGCCGAGCAAACCGATTTTACCAAGGTGCGCGATGAGTATTTTCGGCATTGGGACAAAATGAAGAAAGATTTTTCGGAACCGTACTATCCAAATGTCTCGATGGGCTGGGACAGCACCCCGCGAACGCACGGGGACGACGGGTTCGGAAACTTCGGATACCCGTTTACCCATGTCATCAGCGGTAACACGCCCGAGCGTTTTCGCGAGGCCTTGGAAAAGACGAAAGAACGCCTAATGCGGGAGCCGGCCCCCCACCGTATCCTCAACATTAACAGCTGGAACGAGTGGACCGAGGGAAGTTATCTGGAGCCGGACACGGTCCACGGAATGAAATATCTTGAGGCGGTTCGGGCTGTCTTTGGCGTCGTTGACCGGAAACGACCGGGAAGTTCCCTTTGAGAAGAAATTCTAGAGATGAAAGTGTTGGTGGAAGAATGATACCTGTTTTTGCTAATATGATCCGTGAAATTCTGGCTCCGTTTCTGTTCCATCCTGGGTATTGCGAGGTCATGCGCCCGCTTTTTTACCCCACCTTTGCCCTTTCCGTACCTCCCGCGGGGATTTTGATCCTTTCATGAACGCACCCACGACGAATTCCAAGCCACGTATTTCTTCCTGGCGTATGTTGGGCTACGCGATCGGGGAGGGGGTAACCTCCATCACCTTGGGGGGAGTCTCCAACTTTGCTCTGCTCTACTACACTTCGGTTCTTGGACTGGGGGCCGGCATGGCAGGCCTTGCCCTGAGCCTATCCTTATTCCTAGACGCGTTCTTGGACCCAGTGATGGGCCACATCTCCGACAATACCCGCTCGCGCTGGGGGCGACGCCTGCCTTACATACTGGTGGGCGGGCTTCTACTCGCACCGGCTTTTTTTTGGGTTTGGATCCTCCCGATTGGAGTCTGGCCCGCCGGCCTACTTCTTCTGCTGGCGTTCTTAGCTAATCTACTTCTGCGCATCGCCCTCACCATTTTCGGAATTCCCTTTCTCGCCATGGGTTTTGAGCTCTGCCAAGGCTACGAAGATCGTTCCCGCTTGCAGGGTATCCGCAACGCCTTCTCCATGTTCATTAACCTGATGTTCGGCGGATGCGCCTGGTTGCTCTTTTTTCACGACGGCACCTCTGCGAATGGCGTGCGAGTCGACGGGACGGCCATTCCCGGTAATTACGTGACGATGGCGACGGTCCTCTCCCTAACGGTGCTCGTTTTAGTGGTATTGTGTGTCTGGCTTAACCGAGATCTGGCCCTCGACAACCGCGGGGCTCAACTGGAAGGGAATTCCTTGCGCAGTTTCTGGATGGATTTCACGCAGATTCTTAGTGATCGCCTCGCCTGGTATGTCTTTGCCTTTTTTTCCGTCGCGCTGTTCGGGATGCTGTTCGTTTCGCAACTACAGATGCTGGTCTACGTATTCTTCATGCAGTTTCGGCCTGAGGAAAAAACCTTCATCCACGGGGGCGGGATGATTGCGGCCGGCCTCGGGGCCCTGTTTCAGGGGAGGGTCACGCACTGGTTTGACAAGAAGGCCGCCGGATATGCAGGCATAGTGATTGGCGCGATCGGCGGGCTGCTCCTCTTTTTCGTGTTTACCTGCATGGGGTTTGAACCCCGCGCCACCGCATCGTGGTCCGGCTTTTCAGTGCCCGCGGGGTTGCTACTCTTTGGGTTAGGGCAATGGCTTTACTGGTTTGGTGCGGGCATGCTCGGGCCGATCTCCTTTTCTATGGTCGCCGACCTTTCTGAAATCCAATACCTAAAGAGCGGAATTCGGAAGGACGGAGGTTACAGCGCAGTCTTCAGTTTGCTGACAAAGGCTGCCCTGTCCCTCGGACTACTTTTCAGCGGTTGGTTGATTGCGGGCACCGGTATCGTTTCCGGGGCCGAGACTCAGGCGCCCGAGGCAGTGCACCGGATCGCCGCGTTGACCTTTGTGATCGGTCCAGTTCTGATGGCATTAGCATTTTTTATTTTGCGGGGATACCCAGTCACCCGTGAATCCCTGCGGGCCATGGAGCAAAAATCCGGAGCGCAGAAATGAAGGAAATATCTTTTCCCCGCATGAATGGATTGCGTCTGCTCTGGCTGCTGGGACTTCTTTTGGTTGGTTGCTCCCGTCCGCAGGCTGAGGGAGATGGCAAGGCCGCGTCCGGGGAGGCGAGCTGGCGCAAGATTGATGCCGCCTTTGTCCAGCCTCCGGCCGAGTTCCGCATGATTCAATTTAGCGACCACCAGGGGGATTTGCTCCCCATGGCGAAGATGGCTGAAGCGGGCGTCGGCGGTGTCGAACTGTTCATGAAGAGCGAAGGATATCTCCGTTCGGACGAAGTATGGAACATTATGGCCAAGAATATCGCCGCTGCCAAAGAAGCCGGCTTGCGTGTGTGGGTGGCGGATGAAAACGGCTACCCAAGCGGTCTGGCCGGTGGCTTGGTGGTCGAGGCTGATCCGGCCCTCGAGGCACGTTGCTTGTTGCAAGCGGCCAAAGATGGCAAAGGTATCGGCGCGGTGCGCCTGGATTTGCCCAAGGGCGCAGAAAAATTTGTCTGTGCCTTCCTCTATCCGCTCGTCAACGGAAAGCCAGTGCTGGATCAGGGCAAACCGGTTGCCGTCCAACCAGGTTGCGTGGAGACGGAGGGGATGGAAGGGGCATGGCGACTTTGTGCCTTCGCCTTGGAGGTGATGTTTGAGGGCACCACCGCTCAGCTAACGGCTCCCGATTTCAAGACGACAGGTCATTACCCCAACCTCTTGCAGTCGGCCGCGATGGAGAAGTTCGTCTCCCTGACGCACGAAGAGTACGCGCGGCGGTTCGGCCCCCTGGCGGGCAAGATTGACGCATTCATTACCAACGAGCCTCTCCTGCAAAGTTGCTGGTCCACGTTACCACTCGGCCGCCAACGGCCGGGAAAGGTTGCCTTCCTCCCGTGGGATGGGGATCTGCCCCGCCGTTTTCAGCAGGAGCATGGCTATGACCTTCTGCCGTTATTACCCGCGCTCTATGGTGGTGACGACCCGGCTTCCAAACTCACGCGCCGGCACTTCTTCCAGACGGTCGGAACCATGCTCGCGGAGAATTTCTCCGGCCGCATCGCCACTTGGGCGGAGAAAAATGGAACCCAGTCCGCCGGCCATCCCGTGCTCGAGGAAGTCATGATGTACCATGTGATCGGATACGGGGATTTTTTTCGCTACGTGGCGGAGATCCATATCCCAACCTGCGACGTGCCCATGCCCGATCCGGGGGCTTACTGGAATTTTTGGATGCCGAAGTTCCTCAGTTCGGTTGCCCAGGCCAAAGACCGCGATACCGTGGCGTGTTTGCTGGATCCGATCATCGACCGTCCGGTCATGCAACTGAAGCCTTCGCCTGGGCCGTTTCGCCGCATCGTCAACATGGCGGTTCTGTGCGGCGTGAACCAGTTTCAAACCTACCTGCGGTGGGCTGACTACGAGCCGGCCGTTTATCGCGGGATGAGTGAATATATCGGCCGTCTTGCGGCGGTGCTCCGGGGTGCGCGCAGCGCGGCCACGGTGGCCATGTATTACCCTATCGAGACTTTTCAGTCGGAGTTTCTTCCCTCTCCGGACTTCACTCATACTACGGAAATCCCGTATTATCCGCTGGTTTGGCGCCGTATGATGGAGATGGTGGATACGCAGAACACCATAGCCCGATCCCTGCTTCTGCAGGGAATCGACTTCACGTGGCTGCATGGCGACTGGATCCGGGACGCCCGTGTCGAGAAGGGGTGGCTGGTGGCGGCCAATGGCCGTTACCGCACGATCGTGATGCCCGAGGT